>Ga0224505_10000128_pt1 | contig 57541 bp, 53 predicted proteins | sample SF_Jan12_sed_USG_FD_169102 | JGI IMG/M metagenome (GOLD analysis project Ga0224505, IMG submission 169102) | Sediment microbial communities from San Francisco Bay, California, United States - SF_Jan12_sed_USGS_4_1 | ecosystem: Environmental > Aquatic > Marine > Sediment | place: USA: California...
TTAGAGGAGCCGGAGAGCGAATACATAGCGGGCCAGGAGATAGCGTCTCCAACAAAAGGCCGAATATACAAACGCGTCTGAATTCTGTTTACGAAATCTGTTTGCTAGACTGGAGGAGTCCATATACGAAGCGGACGTTTGAAGTTAGCCGGGTTGATGATCCGAACTCCTGAACTCTCTAGCAACGAAAACGAAACTGAGCCCGAACATGGCTCGCTGTAACAAGCCTCTAAAGTCCGGCCACGCACCCATCGCCAACGGAACAGCGACTGAAATTACTAACCCAACCCAGGCTAAAACGTCACGTTTGGATCCGCCCGGCGAAAATAGTCGGGCAGCACATGCGACCGCAAAAGCGGTGCCGACTATTCCCGAGGCAACTGAATGCAACCAGTCCTCATGCATGTCGGACGGTACACCGGGCAGGATTGAGGCATTTGACCAGATCGCGGTTCCAACAAGACCGATTCCGAACACAATTAACGCACCTCGCACGAAAGGCAGCGTTCGCGAGACAACCATTGCGGCTAGTAGCGTGCTCAGCCCGTACGCGACAAAGCCTACTCGCATGATCCAGGCTCCTGGAAGTTGCTGACTTGCCTGTTCTGAGGTGGTGTGGTGTATCCATGAAAACTCAAGTGGGGAGAATAGCGGACCAACAAGAATGGCCATGAGAATCACGCCGATTCCAGTGGCAGAAATCAAAGCGGGGATACTTAGGTTCATCGTAAGAATATAGCGCGGCCTTACTCGCTCAACCACTAGCGGCGATGGACTATCGCGGAATAGAATGATTGTCCAGATTGATATCTGGCCGCCCACAAGGAGTGCAAGATGGGATTGTTCGAGTTTTTGATGATCCTACTATCAGTGATTATCGGTCTTGCGCTGACCGAGCTTTTGACGGGCGTCGCCAGCCTTCTGCGCGTCCGCGAAACCGTACATTTTTACTGGGTGCACGTCGGGCTTCAGTTCGGCATTTTCATCGCTCTCTTGCAACAGTGGTGGGAGAGCTGGGACTTGGCTAGGGTTGAGGTAATCAGTTTCGGAGCAGTTCTGTTACTTATCGTGCCATCTTTGGTTCTTTTTCTGATTGCGCATATGCTCTTTCCGCGCCCGGCGACAGACACCAATCTTGAAGACTATTACTACAAGCAGTCGCCGGTCATTTGGTGGCTCATAGTCTTTGGCACTGTTGAGGGGACGTTTATCATTCCTCTCGTCGAACATGAGCCCATATTTCATGCTGCTAATATTTCCGGGCTCCCGACAGTCGTACTGTGTGTAGCTCTTGCCGTGTCAAAGAATCGAAAAGTACATGCGTTTCTCGCACCTACAGTTTTGGCGCTCGTAATCTTGGATACGTGGCTCGTGAATCCGATCATCTCCTCTGTCTAGCGAGTATTACGGATTTTTCAGTGGCCGCTTGTGGCCGAGAGCGAGCGGTCATCAGGAATGAGGACGAGCGGCTGCTTCACTTCTGCGACTTCAACCGGTCGAGTTTTCTGCGGTATGATGGCTGCAGATGACCCAAGTGGCCGTTCAGTATTGCGACCTTGATAGGACAAATTCTTCAGTGATGCCATGCAATCCCATTGAAGCCCTACGTTTCTGCGGCCTTCATCGCAAGGGAATTTCGTAATGACTACTCCCGACTTCAAGTTTTCGCCACAATTGTACGCGAGGGTATGTGGCGTCCTATACCTTTACATCATCGTGGTGGGCATCTTTGCTGAACTCTTCGTGAGATCACGATTGATCAATTTCGCCGACGCAGAGGCCACGGCCAACAGCGTTATAGCCAATGAGTCACTATTTCGCATCGGATTCTCTGGCGAGCTACTGCATATTGCTTTTGATGTCGCGGTCGCGGTACTCCTTTATGCACTGCTCAAGCCCGTTGACCGGAACATTGCATTACTTGCGGCATTCATGAGACTGGCATGCGATATCGTTCTTGCTGTAGCTAGTATCAGCCACTTCGCCGCGCTGCGACTATTTGCCGACGCCGACTACTTGGATACTTTTGAACCAGAACAGCTTCACACACTAGCATTGGTAGCGCTAAAGTTGCACGGTAGTGGCTACGCTATCAGTCTAGTATTCTTCGGATTCGCGTGCCTGTCGTTGGGCTACCTAATTTACAAATCAACGTACATGCCGAAGTTGCTCGGCGGGCTGCTGGTTTTTGCAGGAGCATGTTACCTGTTCAACAGTTTCTCGCAATTCCTGGCACCTCAATTCGCTGCCAACCTATTCCCAGCACTCTTTGTGCCAATTTTCATTGCGGAACTGTCACTCACATTGTGGCTACTAGTGAAGGGCGTAGATATGGCGAAGTGGGAAGTGCGGACGTCCGGTATGACGGGTGCTTAGGGTACCGTTCTCCCGAAGTATCCCTCCAACAGCCCTGCAAACCTGAATATCTACGGCTCCTTTTGGCCGAGAGCAAGCAGTCACCAGGCATCGAAGCGACCGGCTTGTTCACTTCGCATATCAGCCCGTCGATTTTCTTGAGTTATGATGGCTGCAGATGACCCGAAGCAGACACTAAGAAGAACGTATCTGCCCGCACTGCGACGGCGGAGAGGAACCCCAAAGAACTACAACAAGATAGCACGAAGATTGTCAGTCCCCCTCCGTCACGATTGGGCGGCTGTAGGGCTATGTAATAGTTCGCGGCCAAGTAAAACAAATCCCAATCCCAATACAGCATTACCAAGCGCACCGCCCCATATTGGCGATGTCGCGGCAGATAATAGCGGGATGGCAAAGAACCCAACGATGATAAGAATCGGGCCAAGACGTGCGAAGATCTTGGTGACCAACATTGACGCCGCGAACGAAATCCAACCAAGGGTAAAGGTCGTTATGGCGACCAGAGCTTCGATATCGAATGCGTTCATACCCTCTGCATCTTCCATCGCCTGCAACGCATCAGGGGCTGCAACCGCTATGCTGTGCACAAAGAAGACTTGCGCCCATTCATGGGCGAAAAGAAAAGCACACCCCAAAAACGTCAGGGAAAAGGCGATTTTTCCGAATAATCCAGAGCGGCTACCTTGGTAAGCATGGAGATCGGGGGAGCCGATCATGAATAAGAAGACGGTTAGGGCCGCCAAGCTCAATCGCCACAAGTAGGTGTTTGATGCCATCATCTCGGGGAAAGGAACATCGGTGGCCAACATAGGGGTGAAAACGGCGTTGATGACAATTAGAAACACGCCGCCAGCGGCAATGGCTATTCCGCTCAATCTAAATGAGTTCATTGCTACTTCCTTTAGGTATTCAGCACCGAGTATGGACTATAAGTAGGACGAATGCCCTTACGTCCAGAAGCGCACAATTATGGAACAGCATCTGCGCCGGGTTTTCGCCCGGGGCGGTCTGCTTCTGGCCGAGGCTGTGTGAAAACTCTGCTGCATTTATAATAGTGCTTTCCAGCCGGGAAGTGCGCTATGAGCAAGTTCATCAAGGGCCAGGACCGTAGCCAAGGCACCCTGTTTCCGGAACGACTCGACGACTTCGTAGAAGAAGAGAACCCGGTTCGGGTGATCGATGTGTTCATCGATGACCTGGATATCTCGTGGTTGGGCTTCAAGGCAGAACCTGCTGCCACCGGCCGACCCGGCTACCACCCGAAGATGATGCTGAAGCTGTATGTGTACGCCTTTTTGAACCGCGTGCAATCGTCTCGCCGTCTGGAAGTGGAAGCGCAGCGCAACATCGAGTTGATGTGGCTGACCGGCAGACTGGCTCCTGACTTCAAGACGATCGCGGACTTCAGGAAGGACAACGCGGAAGCGATCCGTCTTGTGTGCCGCGAGTTCGTGATGCTGTGCAAGAAGCTGAACCTCTTGAGCGAGAAGCTGGTGGCGATCGACGGCAGCAAGTTCAAGGCGGTGAACGGCCGCGACAAGAACTTTACAAAGGCCAAGATGAAGCGCCGGCTGCGGGATGTGGAGTCAGCCATCGAACGATACCTGGCGCAGCTCGACGAGACGGACCAGACCGAGCCGGCACCGGATGATGCCAAGACCTTGCAGGACAAGGTGGCCAGGCTCAGGGAGGAGATGGCGCGTTTAAAAAAGCTCGAAGTCCGGATGCTTGAAGCGCCGGACCAGCAACTCTCACTAACAGACCCTGATGCCCGTTCGATGAACAGCCGCGGCACAGGCGTGGTGGGCTACAACGTACAGAGCGCGGTGGATGCCAAGCACCACATTATCGTCGCGCATGACGTCAGCAAGGTCGGCAGTGACCGCCAGCAACTGTCGAAGATGGCGATGCGGGCTAAGGACGTCCTGGGCACGAACAAGCTGACGGTGGTAGCTGACAAGGGCTACTACAACGGTGACGAACTGCGCGAGTGCGAACAGAACGACATCGTTGCCTACGTGGCCAAGCCGAAGACCTCGCCGAACAAGGCCAAGGGGTACTTCGACCGCAGCCGCTTCAAGTACATCAAGGACAATGACGAGTACGAGTGCCCCGCCGGCGAACGACTAACGTACCGCACAACGACGGCTGACAGGGGCAAGACGATCAGACGTTACTGGAGCTTGGCGTGTGGCAGCTGTGCGATCAAGTCGCAGTGCACCAACGGCAAAGAGCGTCGTGTCAGTCGCTGGGTGCACGAAGACGTGCTCGAGCGCGCCGCGAAGCGGCTCAGGCGAAAGCCCGAGGTAATGAACGCCCGGCGATCGCTGGTCGAGCATCCGTTCGGTACGCTGAAGTCGTGGACCAGCTCAAATCACTTCCTGACGAAGCGATTATCGGGAGTGGGTACCGAGACCAGCCTGCAAGTCTTGGCCTATAACATGAAACGAGCGATCAACCTGGTCGGAACCAGAAAAATCATGGAGGTGATCGGTCCGTAGGATCGTTCGTCTCGAAAAAATCGACTCGACTATCGACCGGTGGAAACGACAATCCGAAATATCGGTCTCAACAACGCCGTCCGCGGAGACTTATCACACAGCCTCGGCCGATTGGCGAAGTTTGCCAGGCAAAGTATCGAGAGGCCGGTATGCGGCTGGAAGCCGCCGGTCACTATATTCGCGCTACAATTTCGGCTGTTGACCCTTTGCCGGAATTGAACAATGGCAGACGAGAACACGTTAGATGGCGGTTGCACTTGTGGCGCTATTCGCTACCGATTGGGGTTACCCCCGTTAATTGTGCACTGTTGCCACTGCCATTGGTGTCAAAGGGAAACCGGCGCCTCCTTTGCACTGAATGCAATGATCGAGGCCGAACGCGTAACCCTGTTAGAAGGTGAGCCCATCGCGGTACTAACACCTTCGAATAGCGGCAAGGGCCAGGTTATTTGGCGATGCCCGGAGTGTCACGTCGCATTGTGGAGTAACTACTCAGGTGCAGGGGAGAGGGTTCATTTTGTCCGAGTAGGTACCCTTGACGAGGCAAATCGTTTGTCCCCGGATATCCATATTTTTGCTGCGTCGAAGCAGCCTTGGGTGGAAATCCCGGCGGGACACAACGCAGTCGAAAGGTATTACAACCGCGAAAAATACTGGTCGGACGAAAGCCTCGATCGATGGAGATTGCTCAGTGGGGTGGACAGCTAAATTCGGCGGTCCGTCAAATGGAGGCCCGCTCCTGGCCTCGTGCCGCACGAGACGGGCTAACAGTCTCGACGGCAGCTATACTTCGCATAGCAGCCGGTTGCCTGTTACAGCGCAATCCGGCTCCCTGTGACTGCGTTCATCGGATGAAACCGCAACCCAAAGCGGACATCGGAGAAACGACCGGTGCATTGACTCGCACGATAAGGCATTCGAATTCTGACAATATTTTGAACAAGGGAGGTTTCGAATGGAGCGTACGTTCTTTCTGCTTGGCATTCTTGCGCTTGCCGTTGTACTTGCCTCGCGTCGCATCAGACCGGAGATTCCTGCAGGCGTTGCGCTGTTGCTCGGGCTGAGTGCAGATCTTATTCCTGTGGGCGACGCCTCGCAGGGACTCGCGCGTTCCGGTTTGTTGCTGGTGGTATTGCTGTTCGCTGTAGGTTTTTCGCCGGTGCCGCGTGCACTCTTCGGCCGCTGGCTCGGATCGAGCAGTAAGGGTTCCGAAACAAACGTGCTGACCGTTGCCGCTTTCGCGGCGGTGGCGTCCGCCGTCGCGCAAGGCGGACGAGTAGTGCGCGATCTAGGGCTCGGACCTGCCACTGATACCGGAGTTGGGATCAGGGCGCGAATTACCTTGCTGCATGCCTGCATGTTCGGCGGATTGCTGTGCTTTCTGGGCAACGTGATCTATCCGATGATCGGTAGCCGATTGTGGTTGGATCAGGCGAGTTTTGGACTGGTCGAGCAGGTCTTCGTTGGACTCGTCGTATTGGTCGCGGGGGTGCTGGTTTTCGAGCTGTGGTCGCGAGGTGCACGCGAGAAAATGGATTATCGCTTGTCGCTTGCCAAAGCGCATTCGGAAAGCGAGGGTGGCCTGACCATCGTCGCCAGCGTTGTGATGTTCGGCTGGCTGATGCTGGTCGTCGTTCGCTACGTGCTGTACGCCGAGACATTCATCGTCGGTTGGTTGACACGGTTATTAGGTGATCTGCTGCCCTTCGCGGCGAGCGGATTTCTGCTTTTCCAAGGCAGACGAATGCCGGTCGCGAGCCGCTGCCTGATTGTGGCGCTGGCATTCGTGATGCTAGTGATTCCCGGCGTTCCTGCGATCGTGGCAATCGGCGGTGCAGCGCTGGTGATGGTTCTCCTGCCCTCGCGCACCGATCCTCTGCTCTGGACGACAATAGAGTGGAGTGTGCCGCTACAGTTCGCGCTCCTCTGGCCGGTATCCCTTGCGTTCGCCAACACCGGCTTGGCCGGACAGGTCGCCGAGACGATGATGGTGCCGTTTTTCGATGTGGGATTGTTCGGTTTATTGATAGCCTGGATGCTGCTGGTATTGCTGCTGGCGAACGGCTGCGGCTCGATCTTCGCTTTCGTTTTTCTGCTGCCGGTCGGCGACGATACGGCGGCGATGTATGGCGATTCCGGGCTTTGGTTGGCTCTGACCTCACTTGCCATGGTCGGCTCTGCGGCGGCCAGCCTCGCGCCGGACCTGTGGGGCAAGCGTCTTGCAGAAGTCGGCATCTCGCCGCGCGAACACTGGCGGCCGTTGCTGGTTGGCCAGGCCGTGTTGCTGGTTACGTCCGCGACTGCCGTCTGGATGCTGTATATCTTGTGACGGCGGTACTGGATGGAAATGAGTTATCGCCGGCCGAGCACATTGAATTTGAGAGCATCGCCGCTTCGGCAGAATCTTGGTTCATTATGCAGTGGTATCGCTCAAGGAATCTGGGCTCATTCAACGCCAAGACTGATTGAAGGGACTTTACACAAGACTCATTCAGGAGTTGTCGGTCAAACTGGATATTCGACTTTGCCGAACGTGGTCGCTTCAATGACCAGAACTTCTGCAAACCGCACTACTTGCTGGCGAGGCGCCTGAGTTCCCCCACCTCGGCTTGGAAGTACCCCGGCGCATAACCTACGACGTCGGTCTCGTCGTCGTCATCATTGAGCACGACCATGCCGTGGTCGGCATCTGGGAACACCGTCAGCGAGAGCGGCTTTCCTTGTGCGATCAATGATCGTAGTGTCGCTATCGTCTGCTCATTCGGCGCGCTGGTGTCGTCTTCAGCAAGAAGCCAAGCCATGGGAATCTCGGATTCCAGGAGCAGTTCGCTGGAGTCGTAGTGCCAGTCGAGCCCCGGCGGCAGCTGCCTTTTGCCAATTAGCATAGTCAGCCATCTCGGATAGGCGACGAGTTTTCCAACGGGTGTGCCGTCGAGGTGCTCCATCCAGTCGGCGTCGCGATACCTTTTCTTCAATTCCAGGAATCGTGGCCAGCCTGACTCGAAGTTGTTGGCTACCAAGTCTACGGCAGCACGAATGAGCTCATCGCCCGACTCGAGGCTGTCGCCTGCTATACCGGCATCGACAAGCAGTCGCCGCATTTCCAGGCGCGCCTCCTCGGCAGGGGATTCGATGATGCCGTAGTTGACGATGACAAATTTCACAACATCGTGTCGTGATGCCGCCAAGGGTGCGACCCAGGCGCCCTGGCTATAACCGACGAGACCGATGCAATCGGCATCTATCTCTACATGGTCTGCAAGATGTCTTGCGACAATACCCGCATCATCCGCAAGTTGTTCGAAGTTGAATGTGAAGTCACCCTCTGATTGCCCGGAGCCGCGTTTGTCGTAGGCGAGTACTGCAAATCCGTTCGCGACGAAAAAGTCGCCGTTGTAGAGCCACTCGGTGCCCGGGTCATCCCCGGAGCCGTGGACCAGTACGACTGCCGCATATGGTGGATTGCCATCCGGCAAGTGCAAACGCCCATACAGTTTCGCTCCGTCGCTGTCGATCCAGATATGCTCCTCACGCCCGATTCGGTTTGCAGTGAGTGCTGTTGTGTCGCGCCGGGACCATTTCAGCTGGTCAGCAACGCCCTGATCATTTGTCACAAAGCGGACGCTGACTTCCACAGGATCGCGTTGTGAAAAACCGGCGCCAGATACAAAGTTACCGTCCTCGGTGGGATAGAGCCGTCCACTATCACCGCTATCAAATACCCGATAGCGCAATGTGTCGTCGACGCTGCGACGAATGCTCACGGTGCGACCGTCTTCGAACGCATACGCGCCGAGCAAACCGACCGGTGGTTCGTGCGTGGCGCACCCAGCAAGGAACAGGAGCATCAGAAACAGGTTTGTTCGCATTGGCTACACATCCGTCTAATCGAAAATCACGAGTTCAGGATGGGCAGACGCTCACCGAACGGCAAGCGATTTGGTGTCCGGCTGCGCCCAGCCGGACTATGTTCTCAGTCGGACACGTTTCCGGATGCTTCGCGCGCCCTGCGGTATTGGGCAGGCGTCATCCCGGTCTCGCGTCGAAAGGCCTCATAAAACGTTGATCGAGAACGGAATCCGGACATTAGGCCGATGGCCTCGACCGACGTGCGCGCCTCGGCCGGGTCGCACAGCAGGCGGCGGGCTTCATCGACTCGGAATCGATTGACGAAGTTATAGAAGCTGCCGTTCGGACTGGCTCCAATCACCTGGGAAAGCTCACGCGGCGGTATATCAAGCCCATCCGCGAGCCGCTCGAGACTCAGTCTGATATCGAGGTAGGGCTGTTCTACGAGCATGTAGTTTTCAATCGCTGCCGTCCGGTCCTTTGATAAATCAGCGCCAGTATTGAGCTGCCTCAGAGTTCGCATTGCACGCGGGTCGGTCAGTACTAACACTGTGAATGCCAGGAAGATCACCGCGCCGATTAGCGGCACTATATCGAATAGCCAGCCGACGCCGGGTAGCAACATGCGGCCAAACTGGAACACGTGAAGAATCCACAGTCCCACGAGTAGCAGGAATAGGTGCCGGGGACGGTTTACGAGGCCACTACTCGATCTGACGAATATCCACGTCGTCAAACACGTGTAGGCGATCTGTAAGATCACGACGAAGTTGATAGCGGGGCCAAGAACGAATCCCTCCCCGAGCACAAGAGCGACTGCCACGAATGCGAACGGCGGCAGGTAGATGAGCCTCGACAGATTCCTTCGACGAAGTGAGCCTGCAACGTAGTCTATGAATAGTGCTGATGCGGTCAACGCAATAAAATAGTCCGACGATAGAAACCATGATGTAACTGGCAACCAGAGGTTGTCCTTTGCCGTAAACGAAACGAGTAGGTATCCGTACGCAATAAGTGCCCAACCTAGCTTCTGCCTGGAACGCGTATGGTGGAGTCGGCGACCGAGTAAGAGCGCGCCGCCCAGCAGTATGGCATTAACCGCTGCTGTGAACTGGATGAAGGCCTGCCAGAGTTCGTTAACCACGCGCCAAGACTGACGCGCGACTATAGTCTCGTCAATAGATGATGCAACTGGAGCCAAAGAGGAGCTACGACGTCCCCCCCGGTTTCAGTAGCACAGAGCTTTAGAGTTTTCCGGCATTGTAACGACCTTGCTGGCCAACTGTTTTGCATATTGCGAGGGCGTCTGTCCGCCCAGTGACTTCTTCGGTCTTTCGTCGTTGTATTCTCTTCGCCAGGCTTCAATGATCGTGCGTGCATGCGCGAGGCTCGTGAACCAGTGTTCATTCAGACATTCATCGCGCAGCCGCCCATCGAATGATTCGATATAGGCGTTCTGGTTGGGTTTGCCGGGCGCGATCAGTCGCAAAGTGACGCCGTTTCAGTGTGCCCACATCAGCATCGCCTTGCCGGTAAACTCGGGGCCGTTGTCAGTGCGCATCACCGCCGGCCTGCCGAGTTGCGCATATATCACGACCAGGGTGCGCGTCAGGTGGTCGCCACCGATCGTATGCTCTGGAACCACAGCGACCGCCTCGTGCGTTGCATCGTCGACAATGGCCAGGCACTTCAGTGTTCTGCCCGTTGCGACACGGTCAAACACAAAGTCCATCGACCAGACCTCGTTCGCCGTGCCTGGCCGGAGCAACGGCTGCCGCTCCGACACCGGGATCTTCTTGCGTCTGCGGCGCCGGATCCGCAGCTTCTCCAGCCGATACAGTCGTTCGACGCGTTTGTAGTTGATCAACTCCCCAGCCTGGCGCAGCTTCAGGTAAATCATGCCGACGCCGTAGCGCCGATGCCGCTGAGCCAGTGCGACAATCCGCTCGCGCAGACCCACATTGCGGTCCGGGGCGTGGCTCATAGCGCAGCGAACTCGCGCTCATGGCAACGACCGCGAGACCTGCTCGCTTCGTCAGTCCCTTCGTTCGGATCCACCGCATTAGCTCGCGACGCGCTGGAGCGGCTACCATTTTTTTCTGAGCGCTTCCCGCGTCACCTCGTTCTCCAGCATCGACTCTGCCAGCAGCTTCTTCAATAGCGCGTTCTCTGACTCCAGCGCCTTGAGTCGCTTCGCATCCGACACGTCCATGCCGCCGAACTTGCTGCGCCACAAGTAGTAGCTCGCCTCAGAGAATCCGTGCTTGCGGCACAGCTCTTTAACGGCCACGCCTTTGTCCGCTTCTCGCAGAAACCCAATGATCTGTTCTTCCGAATACCGCTTCTTCATGTCCAACCTCCTTACCGGGGTTAGACTCTAAATCTTACCGCTACTCAGAACCGGGGGGACGTCGCCGTCAATTTACGTCAGCCCCAGCGTCGCCTGTTTTCCAGTCGGAGTCGTTGAAGAGCACCAGCGACGATCTTACGATGTTCCCGAAAGGTCTTTTTCTCGTTCTATATACAATGGCTTGAATCCCATAGTGTCATACAGGCTGGCTGCAGAATGATTTGCAGCAAGAACGCCGATTCTCAACCATCTCACTTCGCTGGATTTGGCGTATGCCTCCGCTGCCTCAAGAAGCTTTCTCCCGATACCTCTAGCGCGGAATTCGCTCGAAACGACCAAGTCGTACACGAGCCCGTACTCGATGTCGCCGTCTTCGATTTCTTCGCTTTTGACTCTCGTAAGAACCGTAGCGAATCCAACAACCGAATCCTTTAGCATTGCCACAATTACCTTGCCACTGCATTTCTTGCATCGCTCCAGCATCAGCGGCATGTAGTCGTCGACGATCTCGGAGCCGGAGGGCATTCGGGGGTTGAGCGAACGCTCGAAATCCTGGAGTTCGACCAGGCATGCTCGAACACCGCGCGAATGTGTCTTTTCGTCATAGTCTCGAATAGCTAGCATCGTGCATTGCTCAATTGTGTTCAGGGCAAACAGGCAGCCCATGCGCTGGCAAAGCCAGGCGCTTGATCGCCGAGGCTTCTGACTTCATTGCGGCAACGGCAGCTCCGCCTCGGCAGCCGACATCTTACCGCAGTCCATTCGGCCGGCAGCTGTGCGGCGGCATGCTGTCATCGGGCCGAGTCACCGGACCTTAATTCTCAGTGCTTCTCGTATCGAGGTTGCGTGCCTTCGGCTAGACTCGCTCGTCCGATGCGGTGCGGGCGAACGGCGCCCGCAGCCGGTGTCCCGATCCGATGGATCGACACGGCAATCCATGCCAGCGCTACGGTTCCTGAAACCACTCCTCGTGTCCCTGGTCATTCTCGGATCGGGCTTCGTCATAGTCGTGTACGCGGCATCGGAGTGGAAAATGCGGCGGACCTACGACCTTCCGCTGCCGCAGCCGCCAACGGACTTCGAACCCGACCTCGCCGCGGGCGAACGCATGGCAAAAATCGTGGGTTGCTGGGCGGGGTGCCACGGCGACGGCGGGGAGGGCGGCGAGGAAATTCCGGGTATCCGCCAGGTGACGGCACCGCCCCTGGGCTCCGTCATTCCCCGTTACTCCGATGCGGAGCTGGTTCGTCTGATCCTGCACGGCGTGAAGCGCGACGGCCGCAGCGCCATCGGCATGAGTTCCTACACCTTCTGGCCGCTCGGCGATGCGGATATCGGGAACATCATAAATTTCCTGCGCTTGCAGCCGCCCGCAGACGAGGTTGCGAGGGTCAGAAAAATTCCGTTCATCAGCCGTCTCAAACTGCTGCAGGGCAAATGGTGGCTATCGGCGGACCAGGTCAACACAGCGCAGCCGCGCTGGGGGAATATGCCGCGAAGCAATGCGTACGAGCGGGGCCGGTTTCTGGCAGCGGTGATTTGTGCCGAGTGTCACGGGGCGGATTATCGCGGCGATGCTCTGGAGGGCGGTCCGCCTTTGACCATCCTGGCAATTTACGATGAGGAGGAGTTTGCGCGGTTGATGAAGACTGGGGTTTCGCAGGCGGGGATAGCGGTGGAGGCTATGTCGTGATTGCCGGAGGTTGGGTTTACGGATGGTGATATTTCGGATCTGTATGAATTATTGAGGCTCTGCAAGTCGAAGACTTACTCACGAACAGAATTCTTTCGGCCTTTTCGAAGATTTTGCATGTACCTCGGTTGGCCGGGAGGGTTCTGAGTTATTGGGTCCGTACCGCCACCTCGAGCGCCGCGATATCGATCTTCGTCATGGTCATCATCGCGACAAAGGCGCATTTCGCTTTGTTGCGGCTGGAACTCGTTGTCAGGTCGAGCAGTAGCATCGGCGTGATTTGCCAGGAAAAGGCCCAGCGATCTTTGCACCAGCCGCAGGCGATTTCGGTGCCGTCGCTGCCTTGCTGGCTTCGCCGTGGTCGAATCGCACACAGGTTCCAAGTTCGGCCATTATCTTTCTCCTCTCCCGGAACGCACGAGCCTATTCTAGGGTGTCCGGATTGCCGGTGCCTGACCCCTCATAGAGTTTAACGATCTTCGATCACGGCGAACATGCACGATTGGTGCTTCAAAGTTAGGTAAAAAGTTGGAGAAACAAAAAAAGGTTAGCCGAGAATTCAGCTAACCCTTTGATTTAATTGGTACTCCCTAGGGGATTCGAACCCCTGTTACCGCCGTGAGAGGGCAGCGTCCTGAACCACTAGACGAAGGGAGCGGAGAGTCTGTTTTGTGTGCCCCCGGCCCTGCGGGGGCTGCTATTATACGGCGGCCTTTCCAATGCTCAAGCGGAATTTCTTTTGAAAAACAGCGGTATCCAGGACCGGACCGAACCCACCATCGTTCCCCGCCCGAAGCACAATGTCTCTCGTGACGAGATTTCCAACAACGCCCTGAAGGTGCTGTACCGGCTCAATAAAGCCGGCTATCAGGCGTTCCTCGTAGGCGGCAGTGTCAGGGATGCCCTGCTTGGCCTGCATCCCAAGGACTTCGATGTCGGCACCGACGCGCTCCCCGAGGAAGTCAAAGCCCTGTTCGGCAACTGCCGGCTCATAGGCCGCAGGTTCAGGCTCGCCCACGTGCGGTTCGGCCAGGAGATCATCGAGGTCGCTACCTTCCGTGCCGCCTCAAACGGCGAGGAAAGCCAGGCCGACGTCGCCCACGACACTCACGGGAGAATTCTCAGGGACAACGTCTACGGCAGCATCGACGAGGACGTCTGGCGCCGGGATTTCACCTGCAACGCACTCTATTACAACATCGCCGATTTCAGCATCTGGGATTACGTCGGCGGATTCGAAGACATCCAAAAGCGCAGGATCGTCATGATCGGCGATCCGGTGCACCGCCTGCGCGAAGATCCCGTGCGCATGCTGCGCGCCATTCGTTTCGCCGCCAAGCTCGATTTCGATATCGACGCGTCCGTCGTCAGTGCAATGGCCAAGTTGAAAGACCTGTTGTCCAACGTGCCGCCGGCACGTCTGTTCGACGAGTTCCTGAAGATGTTCCAGGCCGGTCACGCGAAAAAGACCTTCGAGCTTTTGTGGAAGCATCACCTGTTCGGCAAGTTGTTTCCGGAAACCGATCACGAACTGGAGCAGGACCAGAACTTCGGCCGATTCGTGCAGGCCGCGCTGATCAATACCGACAAGCGTGTGGCACAGGATAAGTCAGTTACGCCGATGTTCCTCCTGGGCGTGTTCCTGTGGGCGCCGATAAAACGCGTCGCGGGCATTCTTCGTGAACGCGAGAAGATGTCGGAGTCGCAGGCGCTCGGCATTGCGGCCTACGATGTTGCCGGCATGCAGCAGTCGCGCATCTCCATTCCGCGTCGTTTCACCGCACCAATGCGCGAGATGCTGGCATTGCAACCACGGTTCGAGACCAACAAGGGCCGTCGCGCACTGAACCTGCTGGAGCACAAACGTTTTCGTGCAGCGTACGACTTCATGATGCTGCGTGCCGAGGTTGGCGATTTCGATCGCGAGCTCGCCGACTTCTGGACCGAAGTGCAGAATCAGAATGCGGAGCAGCGTCTCGCCAGTTTCGAGATTTCGGCGAAAGGACAGCCCGGCAAACGCCGGCGCAAGCCGCGGCGGCGCGGCTCCAGGAAGAAGGACAGATGAACGTTCCCCGGCCACATTGGTGGCCAGCGTACGTAGGTATCGGTAGCAACCTGGACGATCCGCGCCAGCAGGTGGCAAATGCCATCACCGCCCTTGGCAGCTTGCGTGGCAGCCGGCTGATCCGCGCGTCTCGCCTGTATCGCTCGCCGCCAATGGACGGAACCGATCAGCCGGACTACATCAACGCAGTCGCCGCATTGCTGACACAACGCGAAGTGCCTGAGTTCCTGCACGAGCTGCAGTCGATTGAACGGACTCAGGGGCGCAAGCGCACGGCAACTCGCTGGGCCGCGCGAACGCTGGATCTCGATCTGCTGGTGTTCGGTGATCGGCAAATCTGCAATGATGAGCTGACCGTTCCACATCCGGGCATCGCGAAACGCAGTTTCGTGCTGCATCCGCTTTGTGAAATTGCGCCGACGCTGCGCGTTCCGGGCATGGCAACAGTGCAGCAACTGTGTGGGATGCTGCGCGAGAACGAAACCGTACTGTCAGTTTTGGACGATCAGAAAGACCATTCGTAATGGGCATAACGAACAGCAACGACCTCAAACGGACGCCGCGCTTCATTGTCGTTGAAGGGCCCATTGGTGTCGGCAAAACCAGCCTTGCACGCCGGCTGGCAACAAGCCTTTCCGGTGAAGTGGTGCTGGAGCAGGTAGACGAAAATCCGTTTCTGGAGCGCTTCTATCGCTCCGGGCGCAATGCCGCGCTGCCCGCCCAGCTTTTCTTCCTGTTTCAGCGCGCCCGCCAGATCGAGGAATTGCGGCAATCGGATTTGTTTGCCACGGTGCGCGTGGCCGATTTTCACCTGGCCAAGGACCGGCTGTTCGCGGAATTGAACCTCGATCGGCAGGAGCTGGAGCTGTACGACAAGATCAGCGCGAATCTCGATGTTGAGCCACCGGTACCGGATCTTGTCGTTTACCTGCAGGCATCGGTGGATGCGCTGCTCGGCAGGATCGCACGGCGCGGCATTCCCTACGAGCGCATGATCGATCGTCGTTATCTCGAACGATTGACCGAAGCCTATGCGCGCTATTTTCACCACTACGACGAAGGCCCGTTGCTGATCGTGAACGCAAGCTCCATTGACCCGATTCACAATGAAGCAGACTACGACGCACTGTTGCAGCAAATTCTCACAACGCGCGGCCGGTCCTTTTTCAATCCGGCGGCCGAGATTTCCCTGGCCTGATTGTTGTATTGTCTGCCTCCCACTGACACGAGATAAAAATGTATACGCAGCTCGAACAACGGGGCATGTCGGAACCGCCGATCAACGTCGCCACCCTGCGCAACATGAAAGAAGAGGGTGTCGCGATCGCATGCCTTACCGCCTACGACGCGAGTTTCGCGCAGCTCGTCGACCTTGCCGGTGTCGACCTGGTACTGGTCGGGGATTCGCTCGGCATGGTTATCCAGGGCCACGACACTACGGTGCCCGTCACGGTCGACGACGTCATCTATCACACGCGCAGCGTTGCGCGCGGCCTACGGCATGCTTTCCTTGTCTCGGACATGCCGTTCATGAGTTACACCGATCCGTCGCAGGCATTGGACAACGCCGTCAGGCTGATGCAGGAGGGCGGCGCCATGATGATCAAGCTGGAGGGCGGTGCCGACCAGGTAGAGATCGTGAAGTACCTGGCGCGGCACGATATCCCGGTGTGCGCGCACCTCGGTCTGAAGCCGCAGTCGGTGCATAAAATCGGCGGTTTCAAGGTGCAGGGACGCGATCCCAAGCACGCTGCGCGGATGATCGAGGCAGCTAAACAATTGCAGGATGTCGGCGCCGATATCGTGTTGCTCGAATGCGTTCCCAATGAGCTCGGCGAAGCGGTGACCAAAGCGCTGGCCGTGCCGGTTATTGGTATTGGTGCGGGCCCGGCCGTCGATGGCCAGATACTTGTCCTGTATGACATCCTCGGCATCACCCTGGGACGAACACCACGGTTTGTGCGAAATTTCATGACAGGGCATGATGCGCCGCTGGATGCCGTTCGCGAATACGTCAAGGCAGTCCGGGACAGGCAGTATCCCGCCCCGGAACACTGCTTCTCCTGAGACAGTCTTTCCTTAACCCTTTTCCGGAATATTTCGAGTGAAAATAGTCAGTACTGCAGAGGCGCTGCGGGAGCAGCTTGGCGAGTGGCGCAGGGCGGGCGATCACATTGCGCTGGTGCCGACGATGGGCAACCTGCACGACGGTCACCTGAGCCTGGTCCGCATCGCCAGGGAACACGCAGAACGGGTCATCATCTCGGTGTTCGTGAACCCTACCCAGTTTGGCGAGGACGAGGATTTCGAGAAATATCCACGCACGCTGGAACGCGACAAGCTGAAGTTGAAGAAAGTCAGTGTGGACCTGTTATTCGTTCCGGAAGTTGCCACCATGTACCCATTCGGCATCGACAAGGCAACCACCGTTACGGTGCCGGCGCTGAACCAGGAACTGTGCGGCTCGTTCCGCCCGGGACACTTCGATGGCGTGGCCACGGTTGTCAGCCGGCTGTTCGGGCTGGTGCAGCCGGATGTTGCCGTGTTCGGACAGAAGGATTACCAGCAGCTGCTGGTCATTCGCCGCCTCGCCGAAGACCTGAACCTTGCAGTAAAGATCATTGCCGGTCCGACGCTTCGCGACGAGGACGGGCTCGCCATGAGTTCGCGCAACCAGTACCTGACAGACGAAGAACGAAAGATTGCTCCCGAGCTGTATCGCGTACTGGAAAAAACGGCCGAAGCGCTGCACACGGGCAATCGGGATTATGCGGCGCTCGAGAAATCCGCTGTCGAGCAACTGACGTCGTCAGGATTCAAGCCCGAATACCTGAGTATTCGTCGCGCCGAGAACCTCGACGCGCCGGATCGTGACGAGGATCACCTGGTCATTCTGGTAGCGGCTCACCTCGGTGAGGCGCGTCTGATCGATAACCTGCTGGTTGAGATTTGACCTGGCTGCCTGACGACGGGCTTCAGGTCGATACGGAATCGCGGCCGGCGTTTTTTGCCCTGTAAAGCGCATCGTCTGCGGCACGCAGCAGGGATTCGTAATTGCCTTTGTCCGCGAGTTGCGCGACGCCCAGCGAGATCTTCACCGGAATCTGGATTAATGAATCGCTGCTCGATCCGGTGCTGCCGGACACCGAACTCCGCACACGGTCGGCAATCGCCAGCGCTTCCTTCTCCTTGACGCCGGGCAACAGCACCGAGAATTCATCGCCACCGTATCGGACCAGCAGATCGTGCGGCCGAAACTGCTTCTGCAGAACGTGTGCAACAGCTGACAAGGCACGATCGCCGGCGACGTGACCAAATTTATCGTTGAATGACTTGAATTGGTCGACGTCGATCATGATCAGCGATACCGGCAACTCAGCCTCAACACAGCGCGCAATTTCACGAGGAAATGCTTCCTCCATCGCATGCCGGTTGCTCAGCCCGGTCAGGGCATCGGTTTTCGCGTGGCGTTCGAATTTTCGCAGGTCGCCGAAACTTTCGGCAATGAAATTGTTGTGGCTCCGCACCCGCTCGGACAGAACGATCAGGAGGTTCTTCGAGAACTCGTGCGACGCATTCACCATCTCCCACAAAATAGTCTGGTGTATTGCGAGCAAGTGAGTCTGTTCCGCCGCCAGGACGTAGGCTGACGGGTCGCGGTCCTCGATTATCGACATTTCGCCGACGCAGGCACCGACATCGATAGTGGCGAGGATCGGAGCGTCCGGCGAACCGACATGGACGTTCAACTGTCCGGACAACAGCAGGAATACGTACTCGTTCTTGACACCGGGCGAAAGCAGCAACTCGCCGGGACTGATATCACGCCGTTCGCAACGCTGCAGCAGGTCCTGCACATGATCCGGGTTTACGCCATGAAACAACTCCAGCCCCGATAGCAGAGAGCGCTTGTAATCCGAGTTGATGGCGAGTGCGTGTGATGACACCGGGTTCCCTTTCTTTTCGCTTTTTCTGCTAATTCCGACAGCTTGGGTGACGGCCGAAGCCGGATTGCCGGACCGCGTGCGAAAAATGCCGAAAACTTTGTGAAGTGCATCACAATAAGACCGCGTATTGCGTCAACATTCGTTGATTGCGTTCTCAGTTTGTCAATCCTGTTTGCCCGTACCTGACAACTCTTCGCGAGAAGCGTCGAACAATGCACGGTCTTCCGGGGTCGGGGCCGGAAAGCGGAAGGTGGCGGACTCCAGCGCGCCAACAACGATCTCCGAAACGCGTGCGCGCATATACGACTTGCTGTCGGCCGGTATGGCATACCAGGGAGCCCAGGGTCTCGAGGTCGCGTTCAATGCCGCCTGATATGCATGCATGTACTGGTCCCAGTAACGCCGTTCCGTCACGTCGTCAGGATTGAACTTCCAGTTTTTCGTGGATACGTCGAGGCGGCTCAGGAATCGGCGGCGCTGCTCGTCGCGCGAAAGGTTCAGCCAGAACTTGAGAATTATCATGCCGTTGCGGGCCAGGTGTTTTTCCTGGTCGCAGATGGATTCGTAGCGATGCTCCCAGATCTTTTCGAAATCGACCGTTTCGGGAAGCTGTTGCGAGTCGAGGATTCTCGGACGCACCCTGACGACCAGAACCTCTTCGTACTGGCTCCGGTTGAAGATACCGATGCGGCCGCGTTCCGGCAGGCAGCGTGTCGTGCGCCACAGAAAATCGTGATCGAGCTCTTCGCTGGAAGGCCTCTTGAAATTGAACACCTGGCATCCGGCCGGATTGATACCCTGCATGACGGCGCGAATCGTGCTGTCTTTTCCGGCGGCATCCATTCCCTGGAAAATAAGCAATACCGAATGTCGATTGCCGGCAAGCAGCGTCTTTTGCAGATCGTCCAGTTTTTTTGCAGCCATCGCGAGCCGTCTTTTATTGGACGCTTTGTCGACTTTCGGTGGTGTCGTTTTCGCTTCGCTAACCTGAAACGTATTGTCGAACGGGACGAGGTACTCGTTTGCCGGAGGTTTAAAGATCATCGTATCTTCCTGTCGGTCGTTATGCTGCCAGCTCATGCTGCGAAAGCGCCCACTGTACATGTTCCCGTACGATTTCCGAGCCGTGATTTCGTTTTTCCTGCAATGCATTGATCACCTCTGCAGAACTTTCTGCATTGCCGAGTGCGACAGCAATATTGCGCAGCCAGCGTTCGTAGCCGATTCGCCGGATCGCGCTTCCCTCGGTATTCTTCATCCAGATTTCCTCACTCCAGCTGAAAAGCTCCGTCAGTTGCACATCGTCGAGGCCATGTCGCGGCCGGAAATCGGCTTCGGCCGTCGCTTGTGCAAACTTGTTCCACGGGCAGAACAGCTGGCAGTCGTCACAGCCGTAGATGCGGTTGCCCATGGGCTTGCGAAATTCTTCGGGGATGCTGCCGTGCAATTCGATCGTCAGGTAGGAAATGCAGCGGCGAGCATCTAGTTGATAGGGCCCGACGATCGCCCTGGTCGGGCAAACGTCCAGGCACGCACGGCAACTGCCGCAATGCGATTCCTCTGCAGAGTCTGCAGGCAAGGGAATGTCCGTGTACAGTTCTCCGAGGAAAAACCACGAGCCGGCATCGCGATTGATAAGGTTAGTGTGCTTGCCTATCCAGCCGAGGCCGGCTTTTTCCGCCAGCGGTTTCTCCAGCACAGGTGCGCTGTCGACAAACACTCGGTGTCCGTGCGGTCCGATTTCTCGCTCGATTCGATTCGCGAGTGCCTGCAGGCGGCTTCGCAATACTTTGTGATAATCGCGACCCAGCGCGTAACGTGAAACGTAAGCCTTGCTCGGATGGTCGAGCAAGGCGGCCGACTCTCCAGCGTCGTCCGGCCAGTAATCCATTCGGGCGGTGACTACGCTGACGGTGCCAGGCACCAGTAACTCCGGCCGGGTGCGGCGCGTCCCGTGACGTTCCATGTAAACCATTTCGCCGTGATACCTGAGGCGCAACCAGTCGCCGAGCCGCGATTCTGCGGTTCGCAAATCGATATCGCTGATGCCGATCTGCTGAAAGCCAAGTTCGCTTCCCCAGCTGCGGATTCGTTTTACCAGATCCGCCTGATCGACTGCCTGTGTTGTGCCGCTCATGGGCAAACCTGTTTAACTCGCTTCTGTGAGTATAATTGCCCCGACCATCGAGGCAGCGCTTTGAATTTACCCGTCGAAATTTACTCTGTCGAAAGTGTTCGTCGAATCGACGATGCGGCGATCAATCAGGCCGGTATCGGCGGTTACGAACTGATGACCCGGGCCGCGCAGGCGGCATTGGACGCGGCGCGGAGAAAATTTCCCGAAGCGAAGCGCTGGCAGATCGTTTGCGGCCCGGGAAACAACGGTGGCGATGGATACGTGCTGGCAAGGCTGGCTGCGCAAAAAGGCATCGCCGTGTCGGTGCTTGCCGCGACTCCGCCGGACGCGTTGTCCGGTGATGCAAAAACAGCATTCCTTGATCTGGCGGCACAAGGCGGCGTGGTCGGCGAATGGCAGGGCGAGCTGGACGATGAGGCGCATTTGCTGGTCGATGCGCTGCTCGGGAGCGGCCTGCAACGCGATCTCGACGGCAAATTCGCCAAAATTGTCGAGGCAATCAACGTGCACCTTGGCGGCGTCATGTCGCTCGATATTCCCACTGGCCTGAACGGCAACTCGGGCCAGATTATGGGCACGGCCGTCGTTGCGGATCTGACCGTGACTTTCGTCGGGCTGAAGGCCGGGCTTTTCATCGGCTCGGCTGCCCGCTGCGTCGGCGAGATTGCATTTGCCGGGCTGGGAATACCGGCGGACTGCCGCGACGGAATTCCGGTGCAAATGCGCAGGATCGACGACACGGTTCTGCAGCTTGCGTTGCCGCCGCGACAGGCGGATGCGCACAAGGGCGATTTCGGGCACCTGCTGCTGATCGGCGGCGGGCCCGGCATGCCCGGCGCTGTCCGGCTCGCAGGGGCGGCTGCCTTGAGAAGCGGTGCGGGGCGGGTCACGGTCGCAACGCACCCGGGCAATGTCGTCCCGGTTGCCGCGGATTGTCCCGAACTGATGTTCCGCGCTGTCGCGGAAGCCGCAGACTTGGCGGACATCCTGTCGCGCGTGGACACCATTGCCATCGGTCCCGGACTGGGTACCGGCGAATGGGCGCGGCAGTTGCTCGATGTGGCATTGGATGCCGGTTTGCCGCTGGTTCTCGACGCCGACGCGCTGAACCTGCTGCCGACCCAGGCGAAGCGCGCGAAAGGCTGGATCCTGACGCCGCATCCCGGTGAGGCAGCCCGGCTTCTCGATTCGCGGCCTGCCGCCATTCAAAAGGATCGGCCGAAAGCGCTTGCCGACCTGAAGGAAAGGTACGGTGGGACGATCGTGCTGAAAGGGGCAGGCACGCTCGTTTCCGCAGAGAACGGCCCGTGCTGGTTGTGCACGGCCGGCAACCCGGGCATGGCAGCGCCCGGCATGGGCGACGTGCTGACCGGAATCATTGCCGGGCTCGTTGCACAGGGACTGGCAGCGGAGCTGGCGGCGGTCTGCGGGGTGCTTGCGCATGCGCACGCGGGCGATGTTGCCGCGAAGGCCGGGCAGCGCGGATTGATGGCGTCGGACCTGCTGCCGGAACTGCGGACCTTGCTGAATCCATGACGCTGGACTTGCGGCTCGAGGGTGAAGCGGCGACACAGGCGCTGGCCGCTGCAATCGCCGATCTGTTGCCCGCCGATACCGCTGGCTGGAGCGTCTTGCTGCAGGGCGAGCTGGGCGCCGGGAAGTCGACCCTGGCCCGTGCCTTGCTCCGCCGGCTCGGCCACCAGGGCCCGATCCCAAGCCCGACTTATACGCTGGTCGAGCCCTACCAGCTTGCCGGCAGAATTATATATCACGTTGATTTATATAGAATTTCAGACCCGGATGAGCTGCAATACCTGGGCTGGTCGGATTGGCAGGACGGGCTGTTGCTGGTCGAGTGGCCGGAGCGTGCCGGAACCCTGCTGGAACGCTGCGACTTGCGCATTTTGCTCGAGTACGCGCGCGACGGCCGGCGCGCGAGGATTTCTGCCGGCAGTGCACGGGGGGCCACGCTGCTCGGGGATTTGAACCCGGTCTCAGATCGGCATTAAAAAGCCGCTCTATCTCTATAATTTTTCACCGGAATATTGGCTTTTCCAGCCAGAATCGTATACTCATCCAACATAATCCTCCAACGCTGGTTCAAACACGGAATGACCTCCCTGGCACGCCTGATCCTCGCCCTTGCGCTGACGATGTCTGCAGCGATCGCGCAGGCGGCGACCACGGTTGAGGATATCCGCATCTGGTTCGAGGACGGCCGCACGCGGCTGGTACTGGACCTGAACCGCCCCGTCGAACACAACATCTTCACCCTGCGCGGCCCCGACCGGCTCGTGCTGGACCTTAAAGACAGTCGTTTGGCGGAGTCGGCAGCGCGTTTACCCGAGGGCATCGGATCCATTGAATCGATTCGTACCGGTGTGCGGGCCAACGGGCAGTTGCGCGTCGTACTCGATCTCAACGAGGAAGTGCGTTCGCGCAGTTTTACGGCCGCACCGAATGGCCAATATGGCAATCGACTGGTCATCGACCTGCATCCGCAAGGCGGATTACGGCCGGTAAAACGAGCATCCGAAGGAATCGTTCGTGGTCGCGATATCGTCATCGCGGTGGATGCAGGTCACGGCGGCCACGATCCGGGCGCAATCGGCCCGACCCGCACACGTGAAAAGGATGTCGCACTGTCTGTCGCACGGCAGCTTGCAAAACGAATCGACGGCGAACCGGGAATGAAAGCGATTCTGGTGAGGAACGGCGATTACTACGTGGATCATCGCGAGCGCATGGAAATCGCGCGGCGCAGCAAGGCAGATCTGTTTGTGTCCGTGCATGCCGATGCTGTAACGGATCGGCGCGCAAGAGGCTCGTCTGTTTACGTGCTCTCACTGAAGGGCGCCAGTGACGAGGCGGCAAAACTACTTGCGCAACGCGAGAACGCGTCCGATATGGTGGGTGGCGTTTCGCTCGCTGACAAGGACGCAGTGCTTGCCTCGGTGTTGCTTGATCTGTCACAAAATGCTGCCTTGAGCGCCAGCCTGGATGTTGGCGATGAGGTCATAAACGAGCTGTCCCGAATTGGGCCGGTGCACAGGCGAACCGTTCAGCAGGCCGGATTCCTGGTGCTGAAGTCTCCGGACATTCCGTCGATCCTGGTCGAGACGGCATTTATCTCGAATCCGAGTGAAGAGAAGAACCTCAAGAGCAGCGCACATCAGGACAAACTTGCTGCAGCAATTCTTGCCGGGGTGCGCGACTACTTCCACAAGAACCCGCCACAGGATACGCAGCTCGCACTGAGCATGCGGCGTGAAACTGCACAACCGATTCAACACGTGATTACCAGCGGCGACACGCTGTCGCAGATTGCGCAGCGCTACAACGTCAGCACCGCGGAAATCAGGTCCGCCAACAAATTGTCCAGTGACAAGGTGCGCGTTGGCCAGACGCTTAGGATCCCCGTTTACGCCGGAACCTGAGCAATTCGCGGCCCGTCCCGGCGGCCGCGAAGCACTACGCATCTCCTTCAAGGTTTGCAAAGCAGGGCGCATTTGAAAGAATGCGTGATTCGTTTCTGCGGATTCGTATATGCCCATCCGGCTGCTTCCCGGCCATCTCGTCAATCAAATCGCTGCGGGCGAGGTTGTCGAGCGCCCGGCGTCGGTGGTCAAGGAGCTGGTGGAAAACAGTCTCGATGCAGGTGCCACCAGCGTCTCCATCGATATTCTTGCCGGTGGCAGCAAACTTATCCGGGTACGCGACGACGGTGGCGGAATTCCGCGTGACGAACTCGCTCTTGCCGTGTCGAGACACGCTACCAGCAAGATTGCCAGCCTGGACGACCTGGAGTGCATTGCGTCACTCGGGTTTCGCGGCGAAGCCTTGCCCAGCATCGCGTCGGTATCGATGCTGAAACTGCAATCGGCACAGAATGGCAATGCGTGGCAGATCGATGCCGACAACGGCGTCATTTCCGAACCCAAACCGGCAGCCCATCCGCGCGGCACGACTGTCGAGGTTCACGATCTCTTTTACAACACACCGGCCCGGAGAAAATTTCTTCGGGCCGAGAGAACCGAATTCGACCATATCGACAAATGGGTTCGGCGGCTGGCGCTGGCCCGTCCGGACGTTGCTTTCAGCATGACGCACAATCGTCGTGTGGTATTGCAATTGGCGGCCGCGCGGGACGATGCAGGACGCCTCGCACGCATAGGCCAATTGTGCGGTGAGACTTTTTCCAACCAGGCGATAGCGGTTACTCGCGAGGACGAAGGTGTCGCTTTGACCGGCTGGCTTGGATTGCCGACCTTCAATCGCAGCCAGCCGGATTTGCAATTCTGGTTCGTCAATGGCCGCAGTATTTCAGATCGCACGCTGTCGCATGCCGTACGGCACGCGTACCGTGACGTACTTTTTCACGGAAGATTTCCAGCCTACGTTCTGTACCTGACGCTCGATCCCGCAACGGTCGATGCGAATGCGCATCCGGCGAAACATGAAGTGCGTTTCCGGGACGGACGTCGCGTGCATGGCATTGTGTCGCAGTCGGTGGAACGGGCACTGAAAGATACCCGGCCCGGCGGGCATGCGGCGGCGGCTCCGGCCGTACTCCCTGGAAGTACCGGTTCGAGGCAATGGTCCATGCCGTTGTCAGGGCATGGCACGCATTCCGGCTCGGCAGTGCGCGAGGCACTCGGTGGCTACGCAACGCTCGCGGCTGCAGCGGATGCCCGTCAGCAAGGGGACTTGCAAAGTGCTGATGCGCCGCCGCTCGGATTCGCAATTGCGCAGATCGGCGGAATCTATATTCTTGCCGAAAACAGCAATGGCCTCGTTGTCGTCGACATGCACGCGGCGCACGAACGCATCGTCTACGAAAAGCTGAAAGCGGCATTCGACCAAGGCGAGATCCTGCGGCAACCGCTTCTGCTGCCTGTCGCTGTCTCGGTTTCCGAACGCGAAGCAGAGCTTGCGGCCAATGCTGCAGAAATATTTTCCCGGGTTGGACTCGTCATCGATCGCAGCGGCCCGACCAGCCTGGCCGTGCGTGAATTCCCCGCACTGCTCAAGCAGACCGATGCCGAAGCTCTGGTAAGAGATGTACTATCGGACCTGCAGGGCGAAGGCGTCAGCAATCGCATCGAAGATCGCTGCGACGAATTCCTGGCGACGATGGCCTGCCATTCGTCAGTGCGTGCCAACAGGGCATTGAACCTGCAGGAGATGAATGCTTTATTGCGCGAGATGGAAACGACCGAGCGAGCAGATCAATGCAACCACGGCCGTCCGACCTGGACCGCCATCAGCATCGGCGATCTGGACCGGCTGTTTCTTCGCGGACAATAAGCGGTGGACACGGCGATTTGCCTGATGGGGCCCACAGCGTCGTGCAAGACCGACATCGCTGTCCGGCTCGCGTCCGTACTTCCGGTCGATGTGATCAGTGTGGATTCCGCGCTGGTTTATCGCGGCATGGACATTGGTACGGCGAAACCGGGTGAAGACATCCTGCGCCAGGTGCCGCATCGGCTCATCGATATTCGCGATCCGGAGCAGGCCTATTCGGCGGGCGAATTCGTGCGCGATGCACGACGGGAAATTGAGCGATCGCTCGAAGCCGGACGAGTGCCGCTGCTGGCCGGCGGTACGATGATGTATTTCAGGGCGCTGACCCAAGGTATTGCCGAATTGCCGGAAGCGGACGCCGGCATTCGTGTCGACATCGATTCCCTCGCCGCACGGATTGGCTGGGAAGCTTTGCACGACGAACTCGTTGGCATCGACCCGGAGGCCGCGGAACGGATTCGGCCAACCGATAGCCAGAGGATCCAGCGCGCCCTGGAGGTCTACCGGGCCAGCGGCAAGACGCTGACAGAATGGCAGTCGCAAACGACGGCGCCGGCAAATCCGCGTTTCGTGAAACTTGCGCTGTTGCCGGCATTGCGTGAGACGCTGCACGAGCGTATCCGGCAACGACTTGAATACATGATGAAAAACGGCTTTGTTGAGGAGGTGCAGGGACTGAAGAAGCGCCCCGGCCTCAGTGCCGAAAGCTCGTCGATGCGGGCGGTCGGCTACCGCCAGATCTGGTCGTACCTGGACGGGCAGTGCGGGCTTGACGAGGCCCAGCATCGCGCACTCTATGCAACCCGGCAGCTTGCGAAGCGGCAAATCACCTGGTTGCGATCCGAAACCGATCTGCCGATCTTCGATCCCCTTGAAGAGGATGCGATCGTCTCCATAACGTCCTTTCTTCGCAAAGAATTGGACCTGTAGCACGCTATTGCCGACAATTCTTTGTGTTAGAATTTTGCTCGCTTTGGGCTGGATACGGCTTTTGGGCAACCGGCGCCACCGGGGTGCCGCATCCAGATAGTAAACGCCTGTATTCAGGCTGTATAAGAATAAGGAGACCCAACATGGCTAAAGGGCAATCGTTACAGGATCCGTTTCTCAACATACTTCGCAAGGAAAAGGTTCCCGTATCCATCTATCTGGTAAACGGCATCAAGCTTCAGGGACAGGTCGATTCGTTCGATCAGTTCGTTGTGCTGCTGAAGAACAGCGTCAACCAGATGGTCTACAAACACGCAATTTCAACTATCGTTCCGTCGCGCAACGTGCGACTGCCTTTGCCGGATGGCGAAACGGAAGAGTCCGACGACTAGGAAGTTTGCAGCTGAGCGCGAGTCCGATAATCCGCCGGAGTCATTGATTGTTTGAAAGACCGCGCAGCGGTGAACGCGCGATATTGATTCACGCCGCCCACGGGCGGATTCCCGATGACTCCGAACGCGAGGAATTTGCCGAACTCGCGGTCTCTGCCGGCGCGCGCGTGGTCGATGAGTTGACCTGTTCGCGGCGAAAGCCCGACTCACGAACTTTCATAGGCAAAGGCAAGCTCGAGGAACTGCGCTCGTGTGTCAAGAGATCCGGCGCTGAGCTGATTGTCTGCAATGCGCCGCTGAGCCCGAGCCAGGAACGTAACCTCGAACGCGAGCTGCAATGCCGCGTGCTCGACAGAAGCGGATTGATACTCGACATCTTCGCGCAACGTGCCCGGAGCTTCGAAGGTAAATTGCAGGTCGAACTCGCTCAACTGCGCCACCTGTCCACACGCCTGGTACGGGGCTGGACCCACCTGGAGCGGCAAAAAGGCGGTATAGGCTTGCGTGGCCCGGGCGAGACGCAGCTGGAAACCGACCGCCGGCTGGTGGACAACCGGATTCGTCAGCTGAAAGCCAGGCTGGAACAGGTTGACAGCCGACGCAGCATGAACCGTCGAAATCGGGTTCGCGCGGAAGTACCCACCGTTGCGCTGGTCGGATATACGAATGCCGGCAAGTCGACGTTGTTCAACACGCTGACCGACGCCGGCGTGTTTGTCGAAGACAAATTGTTTGCAACGCTGGATCCGACCTTGCGCCGACTTGAATTACCGGATGGTGCGAAGTGTGTGCTTGCGGATACCGTAGGATTCGTTCGCGACCTGCCGCACGAATTGATTGCGGCGTTTCGATCGACATTGCAGGAAGCGCGCGAGGCGGACCTGATACTTCACCTTATCGATGCAAGCGATCCGAATCGCTGGCAGCGAATTCGGCAGGTCAATGCAGTTCTAAGGGAACTCGAGGCGGACACGGTGCCTCAGATTAGAGTGTACAATAAGCTCGACAAGCTTGACCGGAAGCCCCGCGTTACGAATAACCGTTTCGGCATTGGGCGGGCTGTCTGGCTTTCAGCCAGAACAGGCGATGGTGTTCCGTTGCTATTGAAGGCAATCGGGGACCGCCTGAGAAAAACGAAAGTTCATGGCATTATCCGCCTGAGACCCGGTCAGGGGCGGCAGCGCGCACTGCTCTTTGAAATGGGAGCGGTGTTACAGGATACGCCGGCCGATGACGGAGGCTGGGTGCTCGAGCTGGAGATGGAAGAGCGCAGTTTTCACCGTTTCATGAAAAGAGAAGCATTACCGGCAGATATTTTGCAAGAATCGCAGGCGATTTTGCCTGTCAATATTTAAGACGACAGAGATTAAGAAAATACTATGGCCTGGAACGAATCCGGAAATGGCGAAGATCCCTGGAAGAAAGAGGGTGGTTCGCCGAACGATCTCGACAGGATCGTACAAAACTGGCAGCGCAAGCTGAGTGGCATTATCGGAGGAGGGCGAGGCGCGCCTTCCGCCGGCGGCTCCTCAGGTGGACTCGTGCTTGCCATTCTCTTGCTGATCGCCTGGACGTTGACCGGACTGTACCGGGTCGACGAGGCTGAACGAGGCATCGTACAACGCTTCGGTGCTTATTCCGTTACGACCATGCCGGGATTGCACTGGCATTTTCCGTTTCCGATAGAAACCGTTGACGTGGTCAACGTAACGGCCGTCAACAATTACCCGTTCCGTACCGAGATGCTCACTGCTGACGAGCAATACGTCTTCATCCAGATGGTGGTGCAATATCGCCGCAGTGATCCGGTCAAGTACAGTTTCGAAGTGGTCGATCCGGAATCCACGTTGCAGGATGTCACCGAGGGCGCGTTGCGCGAGGTGGTGGGCACGAGTTCGCTCGAGGTGCTGGTTACCGAGCAGCGCGACCAGATCGCGCCACGTACTCAGCAGATTCTGCAAAACACGCTGGACGGCTACCAGTCCGGCTTTACTATCACATCGATAAGCCTGGAAAAACTCGATTACCCGCAGTCGGTGCAGGCAGCCGTCGACGATACGCAGAAAGCGCGCAACGATAGCGATCGATACGTTCTCGAAGCCGATACCTACGCAAAAGATATCATTCCAAAAGCCCGTGGTTCCGCGGCACGAATCATGCAGGACGCCGCAGCGTACCATGATCGTGTCATCGCCGATGCCGAAGGTGAAGCGGCCAGGTTCGAGGCTATACTGACAGAGTACAAGCGGGCGCCGCAGGTGACGCGCAAGCGCCTCTACCTGCAGGCGGTCGAGGAAGTCTATGCCAACTCGAAAAAGGTGTTGATCGATTCCAGCGGCACCGGCAACCTGATTTACCTCCCGTTAGACAAACTGGTTGGCGGAGAAACCCGCGAAAGCTCTCTCAGCGACGCGACGCGGTCCGCCGATTCGCAACAGTTACCACCTGCGAGCAATCAACAGGATGCTGAAGCCAATCGCGACAGGAGGACACGGCAATGAGCAATGCAAGATTCACAGCCGTCGTCATTGCGGGGCTCGTTTTAATAGTCGGTGGCCTTTCGGTCTTTACCGTTAACGAGCGCGAGCTGGCGATAAAGTTGCAGTTCGGTGAAGTCGTGGAGGCTAACCACGAGCCGGGATTGCATTTGAAGCTACCCGTTTTGCAGAATGTCCGAAAATTCCCCAAGCGCATTCTCACGATCAGCGACAAGCCGGAGCGTATTTTTACCGCGGAACGACTGGCGCTGCAGGTGGACTTCTTCGTCAAGTGGCGAATTATCGATGCGGTTCAATTCTATACGTCGACCGGAGGCAACCTCGTCGTTGCCAATGACCGTCTCTCGGAGATCATCAAGAACGCCATCGTGACCGAATTCGGCAAGCGTTCTGTGCAGGAAGCGATCTCGGTGGAGCGCGCCGAGCTGATGCGCGACATGCTCGAGAATGCCAAGGACACGGCGCAGGGCCTTGGTGTTGAATTAATCGACGTGCGCGTCAAACAGGTCGAGTTCCCGGACGATGTGCGCAATTCCGTATACCAGCAAATGCGGGAGGAGCGCGCTCGCGTAGCAGCCGAACGTCGAGCGGAAGGTCGCGAGATCTCGGAGCAGATGCGCTCGACCGCAGACAAGGAGCGAACGATCATCCTTGCCGACGCCTATCGCGACAGCCAGAAGCTGCGCGGTGAAGGCGATGCAACGGCTTCGGAGATTTATGCCAACGCATACAACAAGGATCCGGAGTTCTATGCTTTCTATCGCAGCATCGACGCGTACAGGAAGTCGATGGGGCGGTCGGGAGATATATTGATTCTCGATCCGGAGAACGAATTCTTCCGCTACCTGAATCAGTCGGATGGCAAGCGCTGAGTCTTGACAGGATGTTCGTCCACGGCGACAGGACTTGAATGAATTCGATGTGGCAGGAAATACTGACGGCGTTTTGTCTCTACCTCATTATCGAAGGAATGATTCCATTCATTGGTCCCGACTTTTTTCGGCGAACCGCGATACGAATTGCCCAGCTTAGCGACAACGAATTGCGCGGTACCGGCCTCACCGTCATGACGATCGGCGTCATCACCTTGTTTCTTGTGCGACAGTAAAATTCGGGAATACCTTCGATGGGAAAAAATGTAGTCGTCATCGGCACCCAGTGGGGCGACGAGGGCAAGGGCAAGATCGTCGATCTGCTGACCGATCGGGCAGCCGCGGTAGTCCGTTTTCAGGGCGGGCACAACGCAGGACATACGCTCGTGATCGGCGGAAAGAAGACCGTGCTGCACCTTATTCCGTCGGGCATTCTTCGGGATGGGGTAAGTTGCCTAATCGGCAATGGCGTTGTGTTATCGCTGAGTGCATTGATCAACGAAGCGGACACGCTCACCAAGACGGGCGTTCCTGTCTTCGAAAGACTGAAGGTAAGTCCCGGGTGCCCGCTGATCCTGCCGTCGCATGCGGCGCTGGACATTGCGCGCGAGAAAGCACGTGGAACGGCGGCCATTGGTACCACGGGCCGCGGCATCGGACCGGCCTACGAAGACAAGGTTTCGCGGCGCGCGCTGCGAGTTTCCGACCTTTTCGTGCGCGAACAGTTTGCGGCGAAGCTCGGCGAGATCCTCGACTATCATAATTTCCTGCTGAAGAACTATTTCAAAACGGACACGGTTGATTTCGCGCAGACGCTGGACGAAGCTTTGAGTGCCGCGGAAACCATCGCGCCGATCACCGCGGACATCACGCAGATCCTGCACGAACTGTCGAAAGACGGTCAGAGCATTCTTTTCGAAGGCGCACAGGGCGCGTTTCTCGACATCGATCACGGTACGTACCCGTACGTTACGTCGTCGAACACGGTCGCGGCTGCGGCCAGTACGGGAACCGGCGTGGGGCCTCGCAGCCTCGATTTCGTACTGGGTATCGTGAAAGCCTATACGACGCGCGTTGGCGCTGGCCCGTTTCCGACGGAATTGTTCGATGACCAGGGTGCACACCTCGCCAGTGTAGGCGCCGAATTCGGCGCGACGACCGGACGACCGCGCCGTTGTGGCTGGTTCGATGCAGTCGCGCTGCGTCGCTCGATCATCAATAGCAGTGTCTCGGGTCTGTGCATGACAAAACTCGACGTGCTGGACGGATTGGAAACGATCAAAATCTGCGTGGGCTACGAGATCGATGGCGAACCGATCGCGGGATTACCGGTCATAGTGGATCGCTTCGCCGACTGTCGCCCTATCTACGAAGAGATGCCGGGCTGGACTGATTCGACCGTCGGCATAACCAAGTTCGCGGACCTGCCGAAAAAAGCGCTGGACTATCTTGCACGCATCGAGGAACTGGTGGCCGTGCCGCTGGATATCATTTCAACGGGGCCGGACCGCGAGCAGACGATAATCCGCCGGCATCCTTTCGACTGACCAACAACGCCAGCAGCCCGAGGATCAGCATCAGCGGCATGCTCATCAGGCCGCCGCCTCCACCTCCAACGCTGTTGCCACCGCCGGTGGCGCGAACGACAACGGTTGTCGAAGTGAAGTCGGTAAGGCCGGCAGAGTCCTGCACGGCAAGCCGGAATTGCAGCAGTGTGTCGGATTGAACGGTCGGTGCAGTGAACTGGGCGATGGCACTGTTGGCGTTGCTTATTGTCACCGTTGGACCGCCTGTCTGTGACCATTGAAAGGTCAACGGGTCTCCGTTCGGGTCGTTCGAGCTGCTGCCGTCGAGCGTAACCTGGATGCCGCCGGTGACCGATTGACCCGCTCCTGCCACGGCGTTGGGCGCCTGATTGAGGCCGTCGCCGTTCTCAATATTCACCGTGACGGTGGCGGGGCCGTCAAGCGTTGCGCCGACTGGATTACTCAGCATCACTTCGAAAAATTCCGTGTTCTCACTGATACCGTCGTCAACGATGGCAAATTCAATCCATTTGGGATCGGCATCGCCGTCTGCCCAGGAAACGGTACCGCTCGCCGGTCCGGTGAAATCATCCGGCTGGCCGGCGTCTCCACCGGTCAATGCAAAATCGACGCTGACCGCGCCCCCGGCACTGCCGATGCGGTGCAACACGACGACGGCGGTGCCGAATCCGCGTTCCGTCAGTTCGAGGGCCGGTTCGACGAAGCGTATCCCGGCAGCTGCACCCGCATCCCCTATGTAAAGACTGGCGGTCGCGATATCGCCGAGACTCGCGCCGCCGCCGGGATTGACAAGGTTGACCAGTACCCGTTCGAGACTCTCGTTGACGCCATCGCTGACAGCGGAGATGTCGATTGACCTGTCGCCTGTATCGCCGGGTCCCCAGGAAAGCGTGCCGGTGGTTGCGGTGTAATCGGCGGCCGACGCGGTGGCCGGTACCAGCTGGTAATCGACACTCGCATTGCCGCTGCTCCCGCCCAGTCGCTGCACGAGCAGCGATGCCTGCGACCCTTCGGTAGTACCAAAGGAAGCGCTCGCGAATTGCAGGCGACCCTGGGGGACGTCCAGCGTTCTGTCCGCGACAAGATAGATTCCGTAGTTGATGTCACTGATCGCGACAACGCGGCTATGCAAGTACGGGAACGTGCCCCAGGCACCGACAAAACTTCCACTGTCCGAGAACGGATACGAGTCGAAACGGCCAACCTCGACCGGTGTTGCCGGATTACTGATATCGAGGACCGTCAGTCCGCGCGCGTAGTTGGACATGTAGTAACGGTTGCCGCGTACGAAACCATTGTGATCGATGGCTGTCGTCGGCCCGGTCCAGCTGCCGGCCAATGACGGTGTTGCGAGGTTGGCGATGGAAAAAACGCGTACCGTCGTACTGAGTCCGAATCTTTGCTCATCCAGTTCGTCATGCAGAAAAACATAGCGTCCGTCTTCTGTAGGCCAGCCGGAGTGCGTGTAGCCAGCGTTGTTGTATGGGGTGCGGCTCAACCTTTGCGGATTCGAGGCATTCGATATGTCCCAAAGGTCGAACGTCGACTCGTTGAAGTCGAGCAACACCTCGCAATGATTTCCGGCGCTTACGCATTGCGTATCTTTGCGGCTGTCCGTAATGACAAGCGACGCGGCGTCGTGCATGTAGTCGGCGGACGAACTGGCTCCCGAAATGAAGGCCGGTGCGTCAGGATTGGCAAGCGAGTAACGGCGAAACTGGCCGCCGCCGAGGTTTGATCCTGCAATAATCAGCGACGGGCTGACACCGGCCAGCGATACGCCCGTGCTGAAGTCGACACCGGTCGCGAATACGTTGTGGGCGCTGAAGTAATCGCTGCTATAGCCGCCGCGGATGATGCGATGTGGCAGAGCAGACAAATCGATGGCGAACAGGCCGTCTGTGGATCCATCAGTTGTCACGTAAGCGTACGCCTGCCAGCGATTGCTTGACTCGTCGAATCGCTGGTAAACCTTGATGTCCCGCCAGGACGCGTTCTGCCCGTCGATAAATCCAACTTCGCGGGGATTTTCCGGATCCGTGACATCGATGACGGCGGTGCCGATATTTGTGCCGGCAATGACGTACTCGCGATTGCTGTTCAAATCGACGAAGCCCCACACATCGTTGCCGGTACCGACACCCGGGCCGAGCCTCGGCAGCTCGATATGCGCAAGCAGGTCCATGTTGTTGCATGGAATGACGCCGGCAACGCCGTTTATGCAGGGCGTGGCCGGCATGCCGGCCTTGAGTTGCTCGTGAATGCCGAGCAGCTGCAGCGCTTTTTCCGCCTTGGGGCCGTCAATTGCTTTGCGGTCCGGGATGACATGGAATCCACGGCTTCTCAGCAATTCCCTGAACTGTTGCGGAACGCCAGTGAGGATAGACGCATCCGTGCCCCTGGCGGCGAACCCGCCGTCCCGCCGATAGCCCCCGCTGACCTCAATCGTTCCACTGACCAGATGAAACAGGTCCTCCGCGTTCTCGACGGGGTAGGTGCCGGCCGCAACACGTATTTGTGCGCCTTTGCCCGCTATCTTCAACACATAGGCGATGGAGGCACAGGGCGACGATGCGTTGTCGCAGCTGCCGCTGTCGATTCCGTCGGCAGCGACGAACAGGGGCTTTTCGGTATCGCCGTGTGAAAACGCAGCATTGCTGAAAAAAAGGAAAGCCGCCGGCAGAACGGCGGCGGCTATCAATCTGCAGATCACTCGCTTCATGGAGGCGGGCCTTACTATTACGTCGACGGCTACCGTATCAGGATAGCAATCGCGAGTTCGTGAATTGCAACATAAGTTACAGCGCGTGATAGTACACTGTGATTCAGATCACAAGTATCCTTCCGAGTTCCCGGTCAAACAGCAACAAAATCGATGCAGATCAAAGGACTGACCTTCAAGGCGGGTCCCGCCGCCTTTGCAGATATAAAAAAGCGCGGATTCGCGGCCGAGCGAATCGGCACTCTGGCCGGCGCATCCGGCGGCGCAAAATGGCTCGTGTTGAGCCAGGTCGACCGCGTCATTATCGAACGACTGCTGCCACGGCTAAGCGGCCCCGTGCACTTGATTGGCTCGTCGATCGGCGCGTGGCGATTCGCCTGTTACGGTCAACTCGATCCACTGCGGGCCATCGAGCGATTCGAATCCGCCTACATCGAACAAAGTTACAGCGACAAACCGGATCGCGACGAAATCACCGATAAGAGCCGCGCCATCCTGCAGAGCATACTCGGCGACACCGGCGCTGCCGAAATTGTCAGCCACAGCCAGTTTCGTACACATGTCATGACCGTACGAAGCCGCTTTCTCACGGCGACGGATAACAAGACTTTGCTTGCCAGTGGTTTGTTAGCGGCCGGCGCGGCCAACGTTGTCAGCAGAAAATCGCTCGGTGCCTTTTTCAGGCGCGGCCTTTTTTACGATCCCAGGGCGCTTCCGCCATTTTACAATGCTGTCGGATTTCCACTCGACCGCATTCGGCTGACGCAGGACAACCTGAAGGATGCGGTAGTTGCTTCCGGATCGATTCCGTTGGTCCTTAATGGTGTGCGGAACATTCACGGTGCACCGCCCGGCATTTATCGGGACGGTGGCGTCATCGATTACCATCTGGACTTGCCGTTAAGCGAGCCGGACAAACTTGCGCTGTTCCCCCACTTTTTCGACTCGATGAAGCCGGGCTGGTTCGACAAACGCCTGTCGTGGCGAAAGATGAATCCGTCGAATATCGATCGCACCGTTCTTGTCTGTCCGTCTGCGGAATTCATTCGGGAATTGCCCAATGCAAAAGTACCGGACAGAACCGACTTCGTTACGATGAGTCCGTCCGAACGTGTGAAGATTTGGTGGAATGTCGTCGATCGTTGCCGCTATCTTGCCGACGATCTTGCCGAAGTTCTCGAGCATGATCGGCTGGCGGCACGCCTGGAACCGTTGTGATAGGCTTCGGCAAAACAAGAAACAGGCGAGCAGTGAATTGCAGGAATCGTCGCAGGCAGTATTGCATCTAACGGTAGCCAAATGTCCGACTCGGCAGTAGTTACCCGAGCGTATCCGGAACTTACCTGGCCAGCCGTCATCGTCGGCTGGTTCCTCGGCGTCATCCTTGCGGTGTCGATCGGTTACGCGGCTTTGATTCTTGGTTTTTCGATCGAAGGATCGGAGCTTGCAGCAATTCTCGGTTTCGGCATTTTGCGCGGCATCCTTCGCCGCAAGAGCATTGTCGAAAACAATATCGTGCAAACCATTGCTAGCGGTGTGAACGGAGCATCGTCGGGCATGATGTTTTCGGTGCCCGCAATATTCATCCTCGGATACGGCGATCGTTTCGATCCGGTCATACTGACATTCGGCTGTATTGCCGGCGCATTCCTCGGCATTGCGTTCATCATTCCACTGCGCAAGCACATGATCGACTTCGAGCGGCTCACCTACCCGGGCGGGGTTGCCGTTGCGACGATTCTCAAGTCACCGGGCGCGGGCGTGCGCAAAGCCGTGATTCTGGTTGGCGCGGCACTGGTCAGTGCCGGTGTCCATGTCGCATCACAACAGACCGGGGTAACAGACTGGAACTTCGGTGAGCTGATCGGGATGCCACCGTACATGAACGGCATCTGGTACCTGTCGCTGCTTACGATTGGCACGGGGTTCATCGCAGGGCGCGGTGGCGTGGCTTTCATCATCGGCGGCTATGTTGCGTACTGGTTTCTTTCGCCGATGTTGGCCGCGACCGGCGGATTCCCGCTCGATGCAATCGGCGCTGCGATAAGCGATCCCGGGCAGCTGCGGGTGCTGCTGTATCGTCCGCTCGGCATCGGCATGCTGATCGGAGGTGCGATGATGGGCGTTGCGCTCGCGCTGCCGTTGATCATCAGCGCCGTGCGCTCGATGCAGCAGTCGTCGAAGATGAAGTCGGACGCATCCGCAGACGAGATGCCAATCAAGCTGTTGTACGTGGCAATCGTTGGCGCGTTCGTCGTGCTGGCGTTCATCGCCGTAACATCCGTCGAGTCGGTCGGATTGATCCGCGGGCTTGGCATGGCGGCGCTGGGGACATTATGGATCTGGATGTCCGGCATCATCCTCTCCGAGGCCATCGGCCGCACCAACTGGTCGCCGCTGTCCGGCATGACGCTGATCGGCATTACATTGCTGATTATTCTGACGCACGGCATGGAGCGAGGGGATTCGATCGTTGCTGCGATCATGGTGGGAGCAGCAACCTGCGTCGCGATGTCGCAGGCGACCGACCTGATGCTCGATCTGAAGACCGGTTACCTGGTTGGCGCAACGCCGCGCATGCAGCAGCTGGGTCAGTTCATCGGCGCCTGGCTCGGGCCAATCGTCGTGATTTTCGTTATATTCGTTCTGCACGAGGCGTTTACGCTCGGCAGCGATCGCCTGCCTGCGCCGCAGGGCCAGGCGCTGGCCAGCATGGTCGAAGGCATCATGGGCGGCGATGTGCCGGCGCAGAAGTACGCCGCCGGAGCCGTGCTCGGCGGCATGCTGTCCGCCGTAATTGGCGGCCTCGGCATCACTGTCGGTCTGGGCTTCTACCTGCCATTCAATATCGTCCTGACCTATTCGCTGGGGACGCTGGCCAGGGAGCTCTCGGACCGCTTCAAGGGCAAGGACTGGAGCGAGGGTGTTGGTATTCCCGTCGCGGCGGGCCTGATCGTTGGCGAAGCGCTGGTCGGTGTTGGCTATGCCATCAAGTACGTTCTGTTTTCCGGATAGCTGTTATGGGAGGTCGACCGCAATGTGCACAGCAGGTGACTTGAAATGAAAGCTTTCGGATTCCTGTTGCTTGTAGCCGGGTTTCTTGGCGCGGCGTATGCGACTGCTCTGGATGTCGAAGTGATAGACCTTGCGCTGTTCCTGCCGGCAGCCGCAACGGGAATTTTGGGCGTCATCGCCATCAAGCGCGACGCGCGCGGCGCGGCACGTTCGGAGAGTGTGCTGACAAGCAATCGCAGCGAACTGACGGAATCGTTGCAGGCTATCGTGATCGCGCTGGAGGACATCGATGCCAGGAAAGACAGCATTGGCGTGGCAGCGCTGCGTGGCGAAATCGACAAACGACTGCGTGCCGACCTGCGTCGATTTGCCGATGCGCGAGAGAGCATGATTCACCTGTTCAGCGTGCAGACCTATGCCGACATCATGAGTGAATTCGCCGCCGGCGAGCGCTACGTGAATCGCGTCTGGTCGGCGTCAGCCGACGGCTATGGCGCGGAAGCGCACGCCTACCTGTTGCGGGCCGCGGGCCAGTTCCGGCATGCGCGAGAGCAGTTGGCAAGCGCCTCGTCAAGCTGAAAGTTACATCCGGAAAGGCGTATAACTTATTGTTAAATAACAATTATAAACCTGCAATACGTAGGGTTTCAGGGAGGAGATCTGGTGTATAGTCGACGCGTGGTAGCCATACAAAAAGCAACGGACCAGGACGATTCGGATGCCGGGCATTCGCAGGCGCCGCCGTGGTGGCTTACGCTCCTCGAAGCGCCGCGCGCGTTGACCGAGGCGTCGACGCTGATTCCGGCACGATCTTTCCTGAAGACACTGGGTGTCGGCGATGGCCATGCGGTAATGGCTTTGCCGGGCTTTCTTGCTACCGACCGTTCAACCCGCGTGCTTCGCGAGTACTGCCGGCATTGGGGTTACGATTCGCACCCCTGGGAACAGGGCAGGAACCTGGGGCTCACGACCGGGCGCGACCTGGAACAGGTGCTGGATGCACGCCTCGAGTACCTTTACCAGCGATCCGGCGGAAAAGTCAGCCTTATTGGCTGGAGCCTGGGCGGCTTGTTCGCCCGCGAAATGGCGCGACGCAATCCCGAAAAGGTCAGGCTGGTCATCACGCTCGGGAGTCCGCTCGGCAACCCGCGAGCCACCAACGCCTGGCGACTGTACGAATTTCTCTCGGGCACGAGTATCGACGAGGAGCGCATCCGCAAACGTGTCCGGGCCCTCCGTGACCCGCTGAACAATGTGCCGGTAACCGCAATTTACAGCCGCACAGATGCGATCGTTTCGTGGCAGATTTCCCGGTTGCCGGAGGGCAAACAGGTAGAAAACCTGGGAATCAGTACCAGCCACCTCGGCATGGGATTCAATCCTGCGGTACTCTATGCCATCGCAGACCGCCTGCGGCTGCCCGAAGGACGCTGGGCGCCCTTCGAAATACGCGGTTTTCGCAACCTGTTTTTCCACTGATTCCGGAACGCTATGCGCGCACCCGGAAACGGGAGCCCCGATCAATGCAACAGTTATCCGGTCTGGACGCGAGCTTCATTTATATGGAGACCGGCTCGACGCCCATGCACATTGGAAGCCTGGCGATTTACGATCAGAGCACGGCGCCGGGCGGCCACGTCACCTTCAAGGAAATTCTGCGTTTTTTCGAACAGCGGCTGCACAAGGCGCGAGCGTTTCGACAGCGAATGGTGCGGGTTCCGTTGAGCCTGGATCACCCCTACTGGATCGAGGATCCGGATTTCGATCTGGAATTTCACGTCAGGCATATAGCACTGCCCAAGCCGGGCGACTGGCGGCAGCTTTGTATCCAGGCCGCGCGCCTGCACGCTCGTCCGCTCGATCTTCGTAAACCGCTGTGGGAAGCCTACGTCATCGAAGGTCTCGACAACGTGCACAACGTGCCGAAAGGCAGTTTTGCACTCGTAACCAAGATGCACCATGCGGCGATTGACGGGGTGTCCGGCGCGGAAATGGCTGCCGCCATTCACGATCTGAGCCCGGATGCCGAGGTGGAAGGGCCGGAAAAGCCGTGGGAACCGGAACGCCTGCCGACGGGAATCGAACTTCTCGGCAAGAGTGCTCTACGGACCGTGATGTCGCCGGCACGTTTCGGCAAGTTGCTCTATCGATCGGCACCGTCGCTTGCCAAGGTTGTCGGCGGTATTGTGAATCGCGAGCTCAAGATTCCAATGCGAGTGCCGCGAACTCGATTCAACGGCACCGTCGGCGCACACCGCATGTTCGATGGTCGGGCGTTCGACCTGAATGTGATCAAGGCAATCAAGACCATGCAGCCAGGTACGACGGTCAACGACGTCATCGTCAGTATTGTCGGAGGTGCGTTGAGAAAATACCTTGCGGCCAAGAACGAGCTTCCGGACGAATCGCTGGTCGCTATGGCGCCGATGTCGATAAGGCCGGAGGAGCGTCGCGGGGCGGCTGGCAATCTGGTTACGGCGATGAGTTTGCCGATTCGAAGCGATATCGCCGATCCGCTCGAGCGCCTGCAGGCGGTGAACGAGGAAAGCGCTCAGGCCAAGAAACTCGCCTATACCATGGGGCCGACCCTGGCGGCAGATGCGGCAGAGTTCCTGCCATCGACGATTTCCGGCCTGATCGCCCGTACTTACGCGAGTTCCGGCCTTGCTGATCGCGTATCGCCGATGGTCAACACCGTAATCAGCAACATTCCTGGCGTTGGTGTGCCGTTGTATTCGATGGGGTCTCGCATGGTGGCCACGTTCGGTCTCGGTCCTTTGACTCACGGCATCGGGCTTTTCCAGGCAGTGCTGAGCTACAACAATACAATCACGATTTCCGTTGTCTCGGATCGCGATATGCTGCCCGACCCGTCATTCTATTGTCGTTGTCTTGAAGATTCGTTCGAGGAGCTCAAAGCCGCGACGATCGATAGATCGCCGCAGGCAAAGTCGAGCGGCAAGCGAAAGAAAAAGTCGAGCGGCCGGGGCGCGTTACAGAAAAAAAAGAATGGCAGCGGAGCAACGCAGGAACATCAAACGGCCGGCTGAGAGTTACTGAACGCTACCTTGCTTTGTAACGCGTGCAGCGTTCCGTCAACAGCTTTTGAATTTGCTCGACATCTTCATTCATCAGATAGTCTTTCTGGTCTTTCCAGCCTCGCAGCATGCTCAGGTTCCTCTCGTTTACGACCAGGTAATCGGAGCTTGTCTGCGCGTCGATCTCCCAGCCGGGCACCGCGATAACCGGGCGAATCCGTATGTTGTGACCAACGTGCTTTCTGAGTTCCCGAGCGAGCTGTTCCGCTCGCTTGCCGCAATCGGCGACTGACATTACGTCATTGCCCGGAGCGAATGACAGTTTTTCACCGTTCAAACGAACTCGGTTGTCCTTTCCCGGCTTCCTGGCAACCACGCAGATCGAGTAAATTCCGTGCAGGCCGACAATCACGTTGTCGATTACTCCGGTTGCGCATGGGACGTCATGAAAGACGCGATTCTGGTTACTGGTCAAACGCTGCAATCCGTGTCCGGTAGCGATGTTGGCATCACGAACGAACTCGATCCTTTTCTTCTGCACGACGACCACGGCGAGCCGATAGAGCCCGTAGCTTGCCGACAAAAAAACAACGACCAACATGGCGACGAGTTGCCAGTAGGGCAGGCCGGAGAACAATAGATCCGGACTCAGCAAAAATGCGGTGAGGAAGATCACCAGAAAGACCAGCCCGGACGCCAGGTAAACAGACTGCTGTCGTGTCAGTTTGTCGCACTGATCACGGAAACGCTGTGCGGCCTCAAACATGATGCTGCCGGCGAATCGACCATCGCCGGAAAGCGTGCGATTCAACGCCTGCCATGCAGCCGCGACCAGCAGGAACAGCAGCGTACTGAACATCGCTATCGTCATTGCGCCACTGATTACTTCGAGAGTCATGCGAGCCAGTTCTGGACAGGAGAGCGGGTCCGACGAGATTATCCGCTTGCTGGACTGCGCCACTGTGAACCAGATCACAACGGCTGGATTTTCGCAGGTCGTCGAAACGGCGCTCCTGCTCGGCTACAGCATGTGGCTTGCGCTTTTGTGAATGTGGTCACGGCCTGTCGAAACGGCCAGCTGCTACGGTGCAAGTAATTGGCCGGGCTATTAGGGTCGGCATGCATCAGGAGCACATCATGAATTCAAGACTGGCAGGCGCGGCCTCGATACTGACGCTGATGATTCTCAGTGGTTGCGCGACAATGAGTGGCGATGAGTGTGCCACAAGCGACTGGTACGCGATCGGATTCGAGGACGGCTCACGGGGCTACACCTCCAGTCGACTGGGCGATCATCGCAAGGCCTGCGCTAAACACGGTGTGACACCTGATTTCGAGGCATATCAAACCGGAAGAAACGAAGGCTTGGTCGAGTTCTGTCAGCCGAGCCGTGGCTTCAATCTCGGGGCCAGCGGCAGCCAGTACCACGGCGTCTGCTCCGCACATAGAGAAGGCCAGTTCCTGGACGCGTACAATTCCGGCTATCACCTGTACAATCTGCGATCCAACGTCAATTCTGCGACCTATCGCATTAACGCAAACAAGCAGGAACAGGAAGAAACCCAGAGGCTGATTCGGGATAAGGAAGCCGCGCTGATCGCGAAAGACACGCCGACCGAAGAGCGCATTATCCTGATTGCGGATCTCAAGGACCTGTCCGAGCGGTCCGGTCAGCTGGAATCGGAGATGTATCAGCTGATCGAAGACCGAGCCATGTACGAACAGCAACTGCAATCCTACGAAGCGGTACTGGCGGATTCCGGCTACTGATACAGGTTTCCATTCGCCGGGAATTCAGCCGGCCCGAAAGTACTAAAAGAACTTGTCGGCATCTTCATGCCGGCGATCCTGCCCTTGTCGTTGCTCCTTCGGATGGGTGCCCGTCGGCGAAGCCATACCCTGGCCAAAAGGACTGCGACGATCGTCGCTCGCGCGTCGATCCGTATGGTGCACGAAGCGGCATTTGCACTCGAGCACGTCGCAATTCGGCAGCGGAATTCTTGGTGCAGCCCCGGACAGGAATCGCTTGCCCTGCATTTCCTGCGCCGCCTGACAGGCGTTGGGACCGTACTTGATTGACACGGCATGGAAAGCCGACGTGGCTTTTGTTGCCGCCGGACGTTCCATTGGAGGACGTTCCGCCGTGTCGTCGGATTTTCGCCGCAGGTAGATAAATGCCCCGACAAGAATGATCAGGGCCATCAAAGACAAAGTGACTGTCATACTTATCCGTCGCCCCTGTGGTTCTTCTCGTCACGCCCGGCGACTCTAAACTGCCGTCGTGGATTTCGCGAGATCGGTTTGATGGCATGGTCGCATGCACCCGGCCCGATAGCACGAAAATAGCGAGCGGGAACTTGGTGCCCAGGAGAGGACTTGAACCTCCACTACCTTTCGATAACCAGCACCTGAAGCTGGCGCGTCTACCAATTCCGCCACCTGGGCTCAGGATATCCGCGTACAATTGCGGTTCATGCGGGCTGCGCACTGTACTCAACTGTCCCCGAGTGTGTCAATTCAGGTAGCCGGCCAACGGAGCAATAAAGCTTGACCAAGAAAAAACCGAAGCGGAAATCCGCGAAAGAGAAAACATACAAACACCCGATTCCAGGGCGCGGCGAGCTTCTGGCGAAGCTGACCGAGCTTGGCAGGCCGCTGAAGACGGACCAGCTGATGGCGGCGTTGGGCCTAAAGGGCCAGAAAACCCGTAACCTTCTGGTTGAGCAGCTTCAAAAAATGCTGCGGGCCGGCCAGATTATCGAGAATCGTCGCGGTGAATACTGCCTGACGGAAAAACTGGAGCTGGTGGCCGGTACCGTCCTTGGTCATCGGGACGGCTTCGGTTTCGTACGCCGCGACGATGGCGGCGACGACGTCTACCTGTCTGCACGCGAAATGCGCTCCGTCTTTGACGGTGATCGTGTTGCACTGCGCGTCGTCGGGCTGGATCGTCGCGGTCGTGCAGAAGGCCGGGTTGTTGAAGTGCTCGAACGTGGAGTCCGCGAAATCGCCGGCCAGTTCATATTGGAACGGGGCATAGGCATTGTCGTTCCGGACAATCCAAAAATATCGCACCGGATTCTGATTCCCAAAGAGGACTTCGCCGCCGCCCGTCCGGGCCAGATGGTGATTGCCGAAATTCTCGACTATCCAACCGACATCGAACAGCCGACGGGTCGCATCATCAGCGTCATTGGTGCGCCGGACAAGAAAGGCATTGCCACCGACATCGCGATTCACTCGCACGCCATACCGAATTCCTGGCCGAAAGCCGTTCGTGCGGAAGCGAAAGCATTTGGCAAAAGCATACCGGCGTCTGCAATTGGTGATCGCCTGGACCTTCGCGACGTGGCGCTGGTTACGATTGACGGGGCGGATGCGCGGGATTTTGACGATGCGGTGTATTGCGAGCCGTCCGGTAACGGATGGCGCCTCATCGTTGCGATTGCCGATGTCGCTCATTACGTGCAGGTCGAATCGCCGATTGACAAGGAGGCGATCAGGCGCGGTACGTCGGTCTACTTCCCGGACCGAGTTGTACCCATGTTGCCGGAGGTGCTGTCCAACGGGCTTTGCTCGTTGAACCCCAAGGTAGACCGCCTGTGTATGGTTTGCGATATGAAAGTGGATGCGGACGGAAAGGTAGGCCGGTCGCGATTTGCCGAGGCAGTGATGCGTTCGCAGGCTCGTCTGACCTACACCGAGGTTGGCGAGTTCCTCTCGGATGGCAAGGCCCGAGCCATAGCTTCGTCACTGCAACAGCCGCTGACCAATTTGCACAATCTGTTCAAAGTTCTTATCAAGGCCCGGCAACGACGCGGCGCCATCGAGCTCGACATCCCGCAGACGCGTATTTCGCTCGACGAAGATGGCACGATCCGTGAAATCGTTGCAGTCGAACGCAACGACGCACACAGGCTGATCGAGGAATGCATGATCGCCGCAAACGTGCAGGCCGCCAAATTCTTGCGCAAACACCGCATCGCCGGGCTTTACAGAGTGCATGCCAAGCCCGACCCGGACCGCTTCGATGAACTTCGCCAATACCTGCTGGGCCTCGGCTTGAAAGTGCCGCATCCTGATCACGTAGAACCGAGGGAATTCAACAAGATGCTGAAGCAGGTCGAAGGGCGCCCCGACTCGCAGGCCATATCAATGGCAATGTTGCGCTCGCTGATGCATGCGGAATACACACCGACCAACATCGGCCACTTCGGCCTGTCGCTCGATGCGTATGCCCACTTTACGTCGCCGATTCGTCGTTACCCGGACCTTCTGGTGCACCGGGCGATCCGGCACATTCTGCGAACCGGCAAAGCAGGAAGCTATCATTACGACAGTTCGGCGATGGAACGCCTGGGCGCAGTCTGTTCCGCTCATGAGCGTCGTGCGGAGGAAGCGACTCGCGAAGTCGAAGCCTGGCTCAAGTGTCAGTTCATGGAAGACAAGGTCGGGCAGACCTACAGCGGGGTCATTACCGGCGTCACGAGCTTCGGTGCATTCGTACAGATTCCCGAAATGCAGATCGACGGACTCGTTCACGTGACCAGCCTCGCCAATGACTACTATCACTACGAGGCCGCGTCGCAGGCACTGGTGGGAGAGCGCAGCGGCACACGCTACAGGCTGGGAGACAAACTCAAGGTCAGCGTGGCACGCGTGGACCTCGACACGCGACGAATAGATTTCAGCCTGGTCGAAGATGCCGCGGCAACCAAGCAACGCGGCCCGTCGCGAATGCGCAGGGGCGGCAAACGCTGATGGCGAGCGCCCGGTACGTCGCCGGCCTGCGAGCCGTCGAACAGTTGCTTGGCAGCGACCAGGCGCGCATTTCCCGCTTGTTTGCCGAGTACCAGTCCGCCAATCCGCGGGTCGAAGCCATTATCGCCCAGGCGAATGCGCGCGGAATCGAAATACAGTCTGCAAATCGTGCCCGGTTGCGGCAGATAAGTGGCGAGCCGCGACATCAGGGCATCGTTGCCGAAATTGTCCGAAGCACGGTGCTGGATGAGGCGGCCCTCAGGACGCTGGTCGAAAAGCATCTAGCGGACGACTCCGCAGCACCGCTATTGCTCCTGATCCTCGACGGCCTTCAGGATCCGCACAATCTCGGTGCCTGCCTGCGTACCGCGGATGCGGCGGGAGTCGATGCGGTCGTGGTGCCACGGCATGGTGCGGCCAGCCTCGGGCCTACGGTCAGTAAAGTCGCAGCCGGTGCCGCGGAGTGCCTGCCGTTTGCCAGCGTACCGAATATCGGTCGGGTGCTTGCCTGGCTGAGCGAATACGGCGTCACCTCCATTGCAACCAGCGACGCCTCGGAGAAGACGCTGTTCGACTGTGACCTCAGCGGGCCGCTCGCGCTGGTAATGGGGCGTGAGGAAACAGGAGTGAGCAAAGGGGTGGCGTCGCGCTGCGACGCGTTGGTCGCGCTGCCTATGCACGGATCGGTCTCCAGCCTCAATGTTTCGGTTGCTACGGGCATATGCCTGTACGAGGCTGTACGCCAACGGTCGATTTAGAAAATCACATAAAACATTGAAAAACATAACAAAAATACATTGATCAAAGGGCCTCGGCCGGACGCCGGGGAATATCTGTATCGCTGCATTAATGCCCTGATTACGTTGTTATCCAGAGGCGGATTGGGTAGGATGCGCGTCCCCGCCAGCTGGCTGGGAATCACCTCTTGCCTCACCGGGATACCGGGAGGCTGTAATCCGTAAGGGGACACAATGAGACATTACGAAATCGTGTTTCTGGTTCATCCGGACCAGAGCGAGCAGGTGCCTGCCATGGTGGAACGTTACCAGGCAATGGTCACCGGGTCCGGCGGTACCGTGCACCGCAATGAAGACTGGGGCCGGCGGCAGCTGGCTCACCCGATCCACAAGGTTCACAAAGCGCACTACGTTCTGTTGAACGTCGAGTGCAACCATGACGTGATCGACGAAATCACCAGTGCCTTCCGTTTCAACGATGCCGTACTTCGACACCTCGTGATCAGTCGAAAGACTGCCGTAACCGAAGCGTCGCCAATGGCGATCGCCGTTGAAGAGGAAAAGGTTCGTGAGCGTGAGTCACAGCGACGCCGGGATGCCAAGGCAGCAGCCGAAACGGCGATGCTGGCCGATTCCCGATCGGATGACGACTCATCGGATGACGATGACGATTCAGACGATGACATGGACGACGATGACGATATCGTCAGCGAAGCGCGCAGGGCCTGACGGAGAGAGATGAAATGAGTCGATATTCACGCAGACGAAAATATTGTCGCTTCAGTGCCGAGGGCATTGAGGAGATTGACTACAAGGACCTGGGACTGCTCAAGGCGTTCGTAACGGAAACCGGCAAGATCGTGCCGAGCCGCATTACCGGCACGAAGTCGCACTATCAACGGCAGTTGTCGGCGGCTGTCAAGCGCGCCCGTTTCCTGGCGTTGCTGCCTTATACCGACCGGCACTAGGCCGGTCGCCCCGCCCCAAAAGCCGGAGACAGGGATAGTGCAACCGGTCGCAAAATGGCTGGTGGCACGGCCGCAAAATGCTGTGCTCGGGCTGGCGGCTACGTTGTTGTTGCCGTTCGCGCAGTTGATCAGCGGATCGATCATCGTGCTGCTGACGCTGCAGCAGGGGCTGCGAGTCGCGTTTCTCGAAAGTGTGGCGGCGCTCGCCATACTGGGCGTATTGTCGCTGATAGTCAGTGCACCGCTGGCACAGCTGCTGGTGAACGCAGTGGTAACCTGGTTGCCGGTCATGTTGTTGGCGGCACTGATGGTCAGGTCGCGGTCATTGACGCTGGCTTTTCAGGTTTCGGCGATTGCAGCAATCGTCGTAACCATGGGTTTTTTCGTTGTCCTGGACGACCCGACGGTATTCTGGGGCGATGTATTGATGAGGCTTTCGGCATTTTTTGCCGAGCTCGGATTGCAGGAGCAGTCGGACTTACTGGCTACTCAAAAGGATCTGCTTGCTCCTCAGATGACTATGGTGGTCGTCGGTTCGAGCTGGTCGATAATTGTGCTGGTGCTGGCTTTGGGCTATGCGTTGTATCGCGTGTTGCCAGGGAAAAGCGCCACGTTTGGCCGCTTTTGCGATTTGAATTTTGGTCGAGTGCTGGCCTTAATCATGGCTGTGACGTCGGTAACCGCGGTTTTCGCCGGCACGGCCTGGCTGCAGAATATTGCTTTTGTAGCGTTTGTGATCTTCTGGGTGCAAGGCCTCGCGATTGTGCATTGGATGCACCTCGAGCGCGGAGTGCACATCGTAGTAGTGATCGGGCTGTACGCCCTGATTTTTGTGTTGAACGCGCTAGTCGTCATCGGGCTCGCGGCGGTTGGATACACGGATGCGTGGTTTGAATTTCGAAACCGCAAGAAACGCGCATGATGCGGCATACGCAGGGCATACATGCGAATAACTGGCATTTAGTAACAAGGTTTGTGACATGAACGTAATTCTTCTGGACAAGGTGGAGAACCTCGGCTCGATCGGGGATCTGGTAACGGTCAAGCCGGGCTACGGACGCAATTATCTGCTGCCAAGTGGCAAAGCGTCGCTGGCAACGAAAGAAAACCTGGCCGAATTCGAAACGCGCCGGGCGGAACTCGAGAAACATGCTGCCAAGGAACTGGCTGCAGCGCAGGACCGTGCAAATCTCGTCAAGGGTATGGAACTTATCATTCCTGCCAATGTGGGATCCGAGGGCAAGCTTTTCGGATCGATTGGTCCGATCGATATTTCCGAAGCATTCGAAAAAGTCGGCGTGGAAGTTGCGCGAAGCGAAATTCGCATGCCGGACGGCCCGATCCATGAGGTAGGTGAGTATTCCATTGGCCTTCACTTGCATACGGACGTCAATGTCGATGTAACCGTTCGCGTGGTTGCCGAAGAATAGTAACCTGTGGAATCCGGTTCTGAGCGATGTGATACTTTAGACAGCAACCGGTAGTCGATTCAGAACAGGAAAAAAAATGGTGCGAGCACTGGAGGAAGGGGCAGCGATTGAGTCGGTCGAGCGCCGCCTCAGGGTGCCGCCAAACTCCGTCGAAGCCGAGCAGTCGCTGCTCGGCGGACTGATGCTCGACAATGCCGCTTGGGACAAGGTTGCGGACCTTGTTACCGATGTGGATTTCTATCGCAAGGATCACCGGCTGATTTTCCGGGCGATCGCCGAACTTGCCGAAGACAGCAATCCTTGCGATGTCGTTACCGTGTCCGAGTTCCTGGATAATCGTAACGAGCTGACATCGGCGGGCGGCCTCGAATACCTGGCGACTCTCGCCAACGAAACGCCCGGTGCCGCCAACGTCGCGGCTTATGCGCGAATTCTTCGTGAACGTTCAACTCTGCGCTCGCTTATCAATGCCGGCAACGAAATAAGCGGCAATGCTTACACAACCGAAGGGCGAAGCGCCACGGAACTCGTCGACGAGGCAGAGCGACTCGTATTCGAAATCGCCGAGAGAGGCTCGCGCGGCAAGTCCGGGTTTCGTGCGCTGAAGCACATTCTTCCCGAAGCGGTGGATCGAATAGACCTTTTGCATCAGTCAGAAGGCGACATCACCGGAATCCCGACCGGCTATACAGAATTCGACAAGCTGACGGCGGGCCTTCAGGCAGGTGATCTTGTTATCATCGCGGGACGGCCGTCGATGGGCAAGACGACGCTTGCCGTCAATATTGCTGAAAATGCAGCGATAGGAGCCCGCGTACCGACGGCCATTTTTTCGATGGAAATGCCGGCTCAGCAGCTCGCGTTTCGCATGATTTCCTCTCTGGGTCGAGTCGACCAGACGCACTTGCGGACCGGGAAGTTTCCGGACGAGGACTGGTCTCGCATTAACACCGCCGTGCAGCTGATGTCCGATGCGCCGATTTTTATCGACGATACGCCGGCTATGTCGCCGACAGAGATCCGTGCCAGGGCGAGAAGGCTGAAGCGCGAACACGGACTGGGGCTGATTGTGCTGGATTACCTGCAGCTGATGCAGGTTCATGGCAACACCGAAAACCGCGCCACGGAAATCTCGGAAATTTCCAGGTCTTTGAAAGCGCTGGCAAAGGAATTGAGCCTGCCGATCATTGCGTTGTCGCAGCTTAACAGGAGTGTTGAGCAAAGGACTGACAAGCGTCCGGTCATGTCCGATCTGCGCGAGTCTGGTGCGATCGAACAAGACGCGGACCTGATCGTCTTTATTTACCGGGAAGAAGTTTACAACCAGGATACGCCGCGCAAGGGCATCGCCGACATAAGCATTGCCAAACAGCGTAACGGACCGATAGGTGAGTTCCCGCTTACCTTCGTTGGTCGCTTTACGAAGTTCGAGAACTGGGCACCCGAATCGTACATGGGCGAGGATTATCCGTGAGTTTCGGGGCCCGGATTCGAATCCGGCTCGGCGCTTTGCAACACAACTTCACGATTCTCCGCAACGCTGCCGGGGCCGCGAAGATCTGCGCGGTTGTCAAAGCCAATGCTTTCGGCCACGGGCTGCTCACCATCACCCGAAATCTTCCAGATGTGGACAGTTTTGCTGTTGCCCGACTCAGCGAGGCACGCACGCTTCGCGATGACGGCAATAAGAAGCCGATCGTCCTTCTGGCGGGTGTGCTCACAAATGACGACTTGCGGCAGGCGCTGCACCTGGACTGCGAGATCGTTGTACACAACCTGTCGCAGCTGGAGGCGCTGGAAGCGTTCGGACCGGCCGCGGCAACCGTTTGGCTGAAGGTTGACACGGGGATGCACCGACTTGGTGTTTTTCCCGAAGATGTCGAATCCTGCGTCGAGCGTCTCCGGGCCTGTCCGGCCGTCAAGTCCACCCGACTGATGTCTCACCTGGCCAATGCGGACGATCCCGATGATCCGATGACTTCGACCCAGTTACGACGATTTGACGAGATTGCCGGCAAGTTTTCCGGTGACATCAGCATCGCCAACTCTGCCGCGATCCTTGCGCCGGGGCGACATGCGGCAGTAAAGGCACGCGCTGGTTCGAATGTCTGGGTCCGGCCGGGCATCGCGCTGTATGGAGTTTCGCCCTTGAAAGGCCACTGCGGTGCCGATCTGGGCTTGCAGCCGGTCATGGAGTTCGAGTCCCACCTCGTGGCCGTCAAACTGGTACGGAAAGGCGAACCCGTCGGTTACGGAGGAACCTGGACGGCCGGTCAGGACACCGCCATCGGAATAGTTTCAGCCGGTTACGGTGACGGATATTCACGGTTCCTGCCATCCGGCACACCGGTTCTTGTCAACGGCCGGCGGGTTCCATTGGCGGGCACCGTTTCGATGGACATGCTGGCTGTTGACCTGGGGCCCGCATCGCGCGACAAGGCCGGCGACAACGTGCTGCTGTGGGGCGGCGATTTGCCTGTGGAGGAGGTCGCGGCTAACGCCGGGACCATTGCCTACCAGTTGATTTGCGGCGTGACCCACCGAGAGCCCGCCGTGGTCGTCCCTGCCTAGCTGGCGAAGAATCCCATCTTGACGCCTGCGAGCTGCACGACGTCATTGTCGGAAAGCTTGCGCGCCTGCGCGCCAATCGGCTGGCCATTGACGAGCGGATAATCGCCTTCTTCGCCACTCTCGACATGCACGATGAAATATCCTTCTGCGCGTCGCGTAATGGCAGCGACCTGTACGCCGGGCCGTCCCAGCGTCGTCAGCGCTTTGGTCAGTTCCAGCTCGCGCCCGGCAAACGCGCCACTCAATACCTGCAACTTGGCCAGGGGCAGTGATTTTGGTGCCATGCTGGGATCGATTCCTGCATGCGTGCTGGTATGGGGCTGGGGCTTCTTGGCCGCTGGCTTTTCAACCTCCGGCTTCTTCGTTGCCGGCATCTCGACCTTGACGTCCACGCGCTTTTCGGAAGCTCGCTGGGTCTCGGATACGCTGGCTTTGGCAGCCTGCGCAGCTGCACGCTCGGCCTTGGCCAGCTGATCGGCGCTTTGCTGACCGGCCGGTATGACCATGGTCTTTTCGAACTCGTCCTGCTCGGTGTCGTTGGTCTGCTGATCCGAAAATCTGAGCTGGTGGTGACCGATCGTGATTACGTCCCCGTGCTGCAGGGCATGTTTCTTGATCAGCTTGCCATTGACGTAAGTGCCATTGGTGCTGTTCAGGTCTTCCAGGAACGAATCGTTAAGGATGTTGATTATCAACGAGTGGTGACCGCTGACCGCCGGGTTGTCGATTCGAACGTCGTTATCCGGCAGCCGCCCAACGGTATATCGCTCTTTGGACATGTTGTATTCAGCCAGAACCTGACTGTCCAGACTAAGTATTAACCGTGCCATATTCTTATTGCCGCTCTTGTCTTGACCGTTAATCGCGGATTATCCGTATTGCTGCCGGTGAACTGCAGACCGTCCGAACTCCGCCTCCCTTATGAACGAAACATCTTGGATAGTTTCGCCAGTAAACCCTTCTTGGCTGCAAATGACTCTATGACCTGCGCGAGCATTACCGACACGTTGTCCCGGCCCCCGTGATCATTGGTCAGCTGCACCAATTGTTGACCAACCACATCAAGGCTAGCATTAAAAGTGCTGATAGTTAAGTGAATATCCTCATCTTCGACCATGTCCGGCAAGCCATCCGAACACAGAAGATAGATGTCCCCCGGCTCGACATCGTATTCCTGCACCTCGACCTCCACCGTCGGCTCGACGCCGAGGGCCCGGGTCACGTAATTGCGGTTGGTAGAGCGTTGCGCCTCTTCTTCCGAATAAAAGCCGCGGTCTACCAGCTCCTGTAGCAGAGAATGATCCAGTGTCAGCTGTTCGAATCGATCGCCGCGCAGACGATAGGCGCGAGAGTCTCCGACATGTGCAATGGATATTCGATTGTCGAAAAACATTGCCGCGACCAGGGTCGTTCCCATGCCTTCACAATGCGTCTGGCTTTGCGCTGTCTGGAAAATGATCTTGTTGGCTCGCGAAACCGCATCCCGGAGGACGATGGATTGCCTCATCAGGCCGGTCGTCGGATCGACGTCGTTGCGCGTTTCCCGATTCGCGCCGACGGAAGCCAGCTCGGTGATCGTCTGCACGGCGATCCCGCTGGCCACTTCGCCGGCATTGTATCCACCCATGCCGTCGGCAAGGACCATCAGTCCGATTTCGGCATTGGAGCCAATCGCGTCCTCGTTGTGTTCGCGAACCTTTCCGGTATCAGAGATCTCGGCGAACTTTATTTTTCCACGCAGATTCATTGTGCTCTTGGTTGCCTTCTTCTGGTTGTTCAGGTCGATGCGTACTTGGCGCAGTTTCGCAAAGCGGCAGCCATTTCGCCGCCATTGACGAAACGGTTTGTCGGGCGCTTCGCCATGGCTTTGAACAGTACGGCATCGACGCTCGGCGGAATGCCGGCGCGTCGATTCGACACAGGCACCGGGTCGTCAGTCGTTATTTTCGTCATGAGCACTGCGATGTTGGTGGCTTTGAAGGGCACTTCCCCGGTTAAGAGCTCATATAGAGTAACACCTAGTGAAAATAAGTCCGAGTGGCCGGTCAGGGGCTCGGCATTCAATTGCTCGGGTGACATGTACATCGGCGTACCCAGAACAATACCGGTCTTGGTCCGGTTGTTGTCGGTGAGGCGGGCCACTCCGAAGTCGCTGATCTTGAGCGTGTCGTCTTTCCGGTTGTACAGAAGATTCGCCGGTTTGATATCGCGGTGAATAACGCCCTGATTATGGGCGTAGTCCAGCGCCTCCGCGGTCCTGGCGCACAACTCCAGCGCTTTCCTCGGCGCCAGCAATTTTTTCGGGTCGGTGAAGGTGGTCAGTGGGACGCCGGGGAGGTACTCCATGGCAATGTAAGCCAGGTGCTTGTCTTCGCCGGCGTCGAATACCGTAATGATGTTGGGGTGGGTGAGCCGGCCTGCCGACTCTGCCTCGCGGAAAAACCGCTGGCGGGCCTCGGCCAGCTCCTCGTCCTCAAATTCTTTCTCTATCGGTATGACTTTCAGCGCTATGGCCCGATTAATGCGCGGGTCGCGTGCCAGGTAAACGGCACCCATTGCGCCACGTCCGATCTTGCGCTCGATGACGTAGCGCCCCAGCCGCTGCGGGGCCCCACCTTCGCCGTTTTGCGCCACCAGTTTGTTGCTGTTCTGGACGCTTCCCTGGGTTCGCTTCATCCATTCCAGGACGGCTTCGGCACGCTCGGGTTTGGCTTGCTCTTCGAAAGCCAGTGACAGTTTGTACATGGCTGTTGCGACTGTCTCTGACGGCTCGCAATTGCGAAATTCCGCAAATGCCGGCTCGAGTCTCCCGGCTGTCAGGAAATCGTGTCCGCGCTTCAATGCGTTGACGCGCGCCTTGCTTACCGTGCCGGCAAGCCACCAGATCAGCGCAGCAGCACAAGCAAAGATTATCAGCGCCCGGCCGATATCCAGCCGCACCCTGCCAATCAGCAACAGCAGGGCATCGAGCAACAGCAGGCTCACCAACGCGACGGCGGCGAAGACCACGATCTCGCGCCGGCTCCGGCCCGGCAGAAACAGTATGGCAAGGATGGAGAGCAACGCCGGGATCATCAATTCCAGCGCCTTGACCCACGCCGGGCCGATAACCGACTGATGCTGTTCAATATTGGAAAGAAGGGCAGCGACGACTTCTGATCTCGTTACGGGCTGCCCGGAAGGCAGGATTGCCGACGCGCCTGCCAGCGCCGGACTCGTGTCGACGAAAACGGTTCGACCCTCGAGCGTCGACCTGTCGAAATCGGCGCCGAGGAACTGGGCCGCGGTGATATGCGGAACCGGCTCGTAATTGGTCATGAAGAGCAATATGTCCGCGTTCGAGACGCGGGGATCGGGACTGAATGAAGGGTCGTCCAGCGCAATGGCCAGCGGCAGAGACGGGGTCATGATGCCACCCTGCAGGTGCCACATCGTGGAGCTGCGAAGAACCTGATCGTTGTCCGGCTGAAGTGTGAATACGCCTCGCTTCGTGGCTACATCGGCAAAGCGGTTACCTGTCGGAACGAAAACAGGGGTACCTGCGCTCAAGGTTGCGGCCCAGCCGGGCAATTCGCCGGCGACGTCCGTTTCAGGCGGCTCCGTCAGGATGATTCGACGAACTTTTGCGGATTTCAAGGTCCCGATAATCTCGCCATAGCGGTCGTGAATCTCGGGCAGCGTTCTGCGTGCCGGGTTAATGCTGACTATCAATCCATCGGCCAGCGGTTCATTGCGCACGTGCGATGCGAATTGGTCGAAAAGAAAGCGGTCCACCGAGACGAAGAGCGGCGCGGCGGGGCCATACAGAAGGATCAGCAGTACGCTGACCAGGCTGAGTGTGACCAGTCGGTCCCGGTGTTCTTTTTTCGTTTTGTCCAAGATCTGGGTTCTCTACATAACGTCGCGAGTATAGGAAATAGCAAGCGTTTTTAATGAGATAGGGTTGGCATTTTTTGCGCCATTGGCGTCCTGGGGCCTTTGCTATGATTGGGATTCCGTTACCGGATAGACCCTGTTTCTGCCAATTTTCCGGCCGGGGACCGCCAGTTTGCCGTGAGAGGAGAAAGAACGATGGCACGGAGCAAAATTGCCTACGTGTGCGCCGATTGTGGTGCCCACAGCGTCAAATGGCAGGGACAGTGTCCGGACTGCGCGGCATGGAACACCTTGTCGCAGACCGCCGTGCAGGCAGCCACAGGAAGCCGCAGCGATGCCCGCACACCCGCCAGACTCGGTACCCTGCAGGATGAATCCGGCGAGCGCTATCCGACAGGATTCGGTGAATTCGACCGCGTATTGGGGTCTGGCCTCGTGCCCGGATCCGTGGTCCTGTTGGGCGGCGACCCGGGGGTCGGCAAATCGACCTTGCTGCAGCAGGTCGCCGCCCGGCTGCCTGCCGAACTAAAAGCCTGTTACGCGACCGGCGAAGAGTCACTGAGGCAAATTGCGCAGCGCGCGCATCGACTCGGCCTGGACAACCCGGCACTTAGTCTTCTGGCCGATACGTCATTGGAAAACGTCCTGCAGCAGGCGGTCGAGCTGTCGTCGCGGGTGTTATTCATCGATTCAATTCAAACCCTGAGCTCTGCCGACTTGCCTTCTGCACCAGGCTCGGTTGCACAACTCCGTCAATGCGTCGGCCGTATCGTTCAGTTTGCCAAGCAGAATGAAGTCGCTGTTTTCCTCGTGGGGCATGTGACCAAGGAGGGTGCCATTGCCGGACCGCGAGTCGTCGAGCACATGGTGGATACCGTGTTGTATTTCGAAAACGATCCGGCAAGCCGTTACACAATCGTGCGTGCGGTCAAGAATCGTTTCGGCGCAAGCAGTGAAATGGGTGTGTTTGCGATGACGTCGACGGGATTTCGCGAAGTGCGCAATCCATCCGCCATTTTTCTATCGGGAGATTCCGACAATCGTGCCGGCAGTATCGTGTCGGTTGCGTGGGAAGGCAGCAGACCCTTGTTGCTGGAAATCCAGGCTTTGGTTGCCGATGCCAGCACCAATTATGCACGGCGTTTGGCGCAAGGTATCGATCAGAACAGACTGGCGTTGCTTGTGGCCGTATTGCAAAAACACGGGGGCATTTCGTTAGCTGGCGAAGACGTTTTCGTCAACGTTGTCGGCGGGTTGAGAATTGCCGATACGTCTTCCGATCTGCCCTCGATACTGGCCATCGTATCGAGCTTCGGAGATCGCCCTTGTAAGCAGAAGCTCATGAGTTTCGGTGAGCTGGGGTTGGCCGGTGAAGTCAGGCCGGTGAAGTTTGGTTCCGAGAGAATCGCCGAGGCGGCAAAGCAGGGTTTCAAGACGGCGATCGTGCCCGAGTCCAATGTGCCGCGGGAGTTGGCGGCCGGTATACAGATTATCGGCGTAAGAAAGCTTCAGGATGCCCTGTCGCAGGCATTCGGCTGACACGGTCCCGGGTTTTTACCCGGCTGGCCTGATCCGTGCGCTCATAACTCTGTTCTCGGTTGTCTCTACAATCTCGATCAGATGACCGGCGATTTCCAGCGTCGCGCCGTTTTCAGGGATCGTTTCAAGGGATTCGAGTATGAGTCCGTTCAACGTCTTTGGACCCGCGGTAGGCAGCTTCCAGTTCATAACCCGGTTAAGCTCACGAATATTCGCGCCGCCGCTGACCAGAAATACGTTTTCGCCGTCACGAACCACCTCTGGTTCGTCGCTTGCCGGGTCGGTTGTAAACTCGCCTACTATTTCTTCGAGAATATCTTCCAGCGTCACGATTCCCTGAATATCGCCGTACTCGTCGACGACCAGTGCAAAGCGCTGCTTGGCTTTTTGGAATTGCAGAAGCTGTGTGCTCAGCGG
>Ga0224505_10000131_pt1 | contig 56804 bp, 53 predicted proteins | sample SF_Jan12_sed_USG_FD_169102 | JGI IMG/M metagenome (GOLD analysis project Ga0224505, IMG submission 169102) | Sediment microbial communities from San Francisco Bay, California, United States - SF_Jan12_sed_USGS_4_1 | ecosystem: Environmental > Aquatic > Marine > Sediment | place: USA: California...
TCTGTTCCTCCGTCAGGGACGGTCAAGATGGCGGCGACCCGATGATCCTGAGGATCGAGAAATGAGAACCGTTCTTCCATGGGTGGGATTGTATCAGAGTCGGTGGTAGCCCACATTACTCATGAACGCTTCTGCTGCAATCGAGGATTCGCCGCTACGACAAGCCTATCGGCGGGCGTACTTGCCGCTCAGGACCTCAACATACTGTTTCAAGTATGCCTCCGTCCTTCGCGGCTCCGCTTGCCCGTCTCGCCTGGCGACTGCGCGATTTCGCCACGAACCGTCATGAATAATGTGGGCTGAGATCAGGAAGAGGGTCCGGCTCGGGCGGACGTTCAGGCCGTGAATTTCAGTTCGTCGGTGGAGGTTTGTGCGGCCCGAAGTCGGTCCGGTTTCTTGGCGATGATCGAGGTCAGCTTGACTGAAAAGAGCACCAAGCCGGTCATGAGGAGACCGAGACTCGTCCAGGTTGCGATATGGATGTAGATGGAGGTCAGCGGCACATTCCACGTGAGTGTGGCCAAGAGGCCAAGCCCCATGGTTCCTAGCGAGAGAGTGGCGATCTGTACCGATCTCCAGCGGTTCATGATCACGTTCAGTTGATCACGATACGGTCCGCGCTTCTTGGTATTGGGGACACGATCAGCTGCGAGGGTGATGGGAATGAAGTAGGAGCACGCACCCATGATGGCATTCATGATAAAGCCGACGAACGTCATATGTGTATAGGCGACGAGGTGGAGTGTGCCGTACGGCAGCCGCGGGGGACTGGAGAGGTGATTTGCTCCGACAAGCACGCCGAGGATGATGGTGAACAGGAGAAAGAAGGTACTGACCAAAAGATGGTCCGAGGCGGCGCTGCCGGTGTGGGTCGAGGCGCGCCAGGTTCCAAGCAGATTGCCGATCCAGAGAATTCCGCCTGTGAAGAGCATGGCGCCAGCGGCCATTTCAATCGGGACTGATGAGTTCAAGAATCCGCCGATCAAGACAGCCACGCCGAGCGGTATCAAGATCATCGCTGCCTGTGCGAGCGTGGGGCTCACGAAAGGGCGGCTCCAGATTGTCGGGAGGATATGGTGCATCATGCCCATGATTGCCAGTACCACAAAGCCGAGCACCACCAGGTGAATGTGCGCGAGTCGCACATAGCCAGAGGATTCCGGCATCAACCCAAACGCCAGGATCTCCCCGCAGGCTGATCCGCCGACAAGGCCCAAGAGAGACAGGGCGTAGTACCAGGCCTGGTTCAGTGAGGACGTCCACATCCGACGTGCGCGGCTCCACAGGGTAGAGATCACAGAGCAACAAGCGGCCATGACCACAAAGCCGGCGACGCCTACGAGCAGGAACTGATGCAGCCAGAACCCCACGAGCATTCCAACCAGCCCGCTGTTCAGCGCCCAGAATGTGAGGGGATGCGAGTCTGGTTCTTTTCGGTCAGCCGCGTGAGGTGGGGAGATGAATAGGAGAAATCCACCGAGAATAATCTGGGCCACACCACCGACCAAGACTGCATGGACATGAAGCATTCGGACCCATGGCGGCAGCGGAGCGCCACGAATCAGCCCGATGAGGATTGCCAACCCGAGGATTGAAGCCAGCACCAACCAGCCGAGGCCGGTGAAGCAAAACGAGAGGGGCGGATAGGGTCGTGTAAACATCGGTGTGCCGTTACCGCTCGAGGAAATAAAAATGATCCGTGGGGCCTTGTCCGTGGCCGATTGCCAGCCCATGACGGATCGCTTCGGTGACGTACGACTTGGCGGCCTGCGCCGCATCCAGGACGGATTGTCCTCGTGCCAGATGCGCCGCCAACGCGGAGGCGAACGTACAGCCGGTGCCATGCGTATGGCGGGTCTCGATGAACTCCCCCTTCAAGATATTAAAAAATCGTCCGTCGTAGAGCAGATCCGTCGCCCGTTCAGCGAGGAGATGGCCGCCTTTGATCAGCACATACTTGCATCCGAAGCCATGAATGACCTTGGCGGCTCGCCGAGCATCGGCCAACGAGGCAACCTCAATACCCGACAACTGCTGCGCCTCATGGACGTTCGGTGTCACGACCAATGCGAGCGGCAACAGCGTGGTCTTGACTGCTTCGACCGCGTCCGGTCGCAAGAGCGCATGACCGCTCTTGGAAATCATCACCGGATCCACGACCAGGTTGGTCACGTGCTGAGGTGTCAGCATTCTCACGACGACTTCGACGATAGCCGCCGAGGACAACATCCCGGTTTTCACGGCAGCGACGTCGAAATCGTCGAAGACCGCGTCGAGTTGCGAGGCGATGATGGCCGGCGGCAACTCGAAGACATCCGTTACCTCTTCGGTATTCTGGGCCGTGATCGCCGTGATGACGGACATGGCGAACACGCCATTGGCGGACATGGCTTTGATATCGGCTTGGATACCCGCGCCTCCGCCGGAATCCGAGCCTGCGATGGTAAGCACTTGTTTCAAGGTCTTCGACATGGGCGATCCTTTACGGTGTCGTCAGCGTAGATTCCGACGGCGAGCCAATTTTTAGTCCATCGATGACGAAGGAGGCGTCTCGCCGAGGTAACGTTTCGCTAAAATGAAGTGTGAATTGTGTGGCTGCTGTCCTCGATGAGCCGGTGAAGGTCAGGACGGCCCGTTCCTTCCGGCGAGGGGAGAGTTCGATGCCATGGGTACACAGCCCTTCTCGATTGTCCCCAACGCCTTGATGCCAAGCCGTTCCCTGTTCGTCCTTCAGGAGTGTCTCCTGTAAGCGACAGAGGAGCTTCAGATCGCGTCGGGAAAGGTTTTCGATGGTGAGATCCACCTTGGCTCGGTTGGCCTGCAGTTCGATCGATCGGATCACCATTTCGTAGTACTCGTTCCGGTAGGTCCCTAAACCGACCGGCGTCGGAGCCTCTTTAGGACTGTTGATGTTCATGATCGGTTGCGGAGTTTCCTCTTTCTTAAAGAACACGTTCAAGGGGCCGGTTTTGGGCAGCATCCCTCGTATCGCACGGATCGGCTGGGCATTCGATGGGGTGATGAGCCGTACGGTGACCTGTAGGCCATCGGGCGTGTCGAGGATGACGCCGCCCACAAACAGGTCGGCGCGTATCGCTTTGGCCGCCTGCTGTAGGGTTTTCGCGTGGGCCGAGTCGATGTGATCAACGTGTAACTTCTTCAGGGTCGAGTACGCAAGGACGCGATCCACCACCGTCAATTCACCGGCCACCATGATCTGTGTCCCGAGTTCCTCGGCCAGGAACTGTCCCATCGGGGTCGATTCCCCTTTTCCATCGGTGAAGTCGAGAAAAGCTAGGCGCTGCTTTTTCGCCTTGGCGGCTCCTTCAGCCACCCCGTCCGCCAATTGCTTGAGGCCCTCCTCATACTTCGTCCCAGCCCACGACGAGGTTGGATGAGAGAAGAGTGTCAGATGACCGACGAGTAGTAGCAGAAGTCCAATCATAGGCATGAATTTATGTCATTATACTCAGGGAAGTCCTGCTGTCTAGCGTGCTATAGAAAAATGGAGCGCGCGCGAGGCCCGGTTTGAACGGAGGGAGAAGAGTGATGCGCCCTTGAAAGTTGAGTAATCCGCGAGTGCCCCACCTGCAGAATGTTACGAATAGCCGTCGCATGCCACCTTTGGAATTCGTCGCTCATTTCAGACAAGTAAACCGGAATCTTTTTCCCTAGGTCATGGCGGATACCGAGCCGGTGGCGGGAATAGCGAGTTTGGAGTGTGCGCCGCAGATCTAGACTGAGAAACCAGTACTTCGTTCGATGTATCGCCTACTTCCTCATTATTCTCTCGTTTCGGACTGACTGATTGACACTGAATCTGCAGTATTGGTCCCGCGACTAAGCCTTTGGTGGGGTTTGACAAGAGCGCTCGCCAATGGGGTACACTGCTCTCCCTAATAGCCCCCCCTTTTACTCCTACTGTCCAAGGAGGACTCGATGCGGAACAGCTTCTGGTTGAAGGTGCTCAGCGCAGCAGGTCTGTTGCTCTTGTGCGTCACAAGTTGGGTCGGTGCCGAAGAGCCGGCTGGTGCCGTGAATGAGGCGCGCTTGGTCGCGCAATATAACTACTCGATTCACATCCTGGCCATGCTGGTCGTCGGGTTCGGCTTTCTCATGGTCTTTGTCCGACGCTATGGGTTTGGGGCTACGACCGGCACCTATCTCGTCGTCGCAACGGGGATACCTCTGTACATGTTATTACGCGCGAACGGAGTGGTGGGGCATTCGATCCAGGCCCATTCGGTTGAAACGCTCATGCTGGCGGAATTTTCGGTGGCGACGGCGTTGATCGCGATGGGGGCGGTGCTTGGACGCTTGCGCGTGTTTCAGTACGCGTTACTCACGCTGTTGCTGGTGCCGCTCTATGCGCTGAACGAATATTTGGTGTTGGACAATGGTTCGGGGCTGACCAAAGGGTTTCAGGATTCGGCTGGATCGATTGTCATCCACGCATTCGGTGCCTATTTCGGACTGGCCGCGTCTCTGGTGCTGACGACGGCGCAGCAGCGGAGTCAGCCGATCGAATCCGATCCGACATCTGATCGGTTCGCGATGCTCGGGTCCATGGTGCTGTGGCTGTTTTGGCCGAGTTTTGCGACCGCAATTGTGCCGTTCGAGCAAATGCCCCAAACGGTCGTGAATACGATCCTGGCCCTGTGCGGGGCTACGCTTGCCACCTACTTCCTCAGCACACGTTTTCATCATGGAAAGACTTCGATGGTGGATATGGCTAATGCCGCATTGGCGGGAGGAGTCTCCATTGGCTCGACCTGTAACCTCGTAAGCCCCACTGGTGCGTTTGGGATCGGATTGCTTGCAGGCGCGCTTTCGGTGATTGGGTTTGTGTTCATTCAGCCGATGCTGGAATCAAAAATCAAACTAGTCGATACTTGTGGCGTCCACAATCTGCATGGGATGCCGGGGCTATTGGGTGGATTGATCGCGATTGTTGTGGTGCCTGGTGTCGTCGGAGTCCAACTCGTGGGCATCGCGATGACGCTTGCCACGGCAATTGTTGGAGGAGTCATTGCCGGTATGGTCATCAGAGCGACGGGTACTACAGAGCAGCCTTATGAAGACTGCCATGAGTTTTCCCATGTTCCTGGGCCGGAGAGTGAACGCAAGGTGGAGGAGCTCGCGTTGGGCGCAAAGGCTGATATCGAGGCCTTGCAAAAGGAAGTGCTTGCCCGGGCGGCGGCACGGAGTTAAGTCTGAACGAAAGTCGTACCGACCGTGTCGGTCAGCGTGTTATTCCTTGCTTGTTCAGAACCAGCGGAGCGGGATGCATCCACACGCGAACTAATCTGTTGATCTGTCGATGACAGGGGGAAAGGCTGGGCTGGATGAGCCTCCGGGGCGAGAGAATGATCGGAATTGAATTCAGACTACTGGAGGTGTTTATCCGCGGGCATCAACATGGAGAGGCTTCGCCTGAATAGCCCGCGGTCCACACGAAGTGCGGTTTGGTGCGCCCGACAGGACTTGAACCTGTAACCTTCTGATCCGTAGTCAGATGCTCTATCCATTGAGCTACGGGCGCATCTGTATTTTCCGCTGGGGTGTAAGTCCTGAGGTAAAGGGCTCGCTTGACGACGATGGTGATGGATGGAGTCTCGTCTCAGCGCTTTTGTCTCAGTACGTACCGGTGTCAGTGGTTATACAGTTCTCAGTGAGAAGGGGTCAAGAGACGAACGCTGGAAAAGTCTGGATCCGAGGTTCGGAGACGGTTGCTTAGAGAGTAGTCTTGCTCACTTCGTTTGAAAAGGAACTTTCGGCGCCATCCGAATTGTACGCGGTGACCACGAAGAAATATGTGGTACCGGCTTCCAGACCAATGGCGGTGTAAGTCGTGACGTCCATGGTCGTGATAGCAATCGGCGCACCAAACGCACCTGAGGCTGTTGCCTTATAGATCTTGTATCCAGCAAGGTCCGGTCCCACACTGGCATCCCACGAAAGCGTGGCTGTTTCACTGGTTGGTGTGGCCGTTTCACTGATTGGCGAAGAGTCGGGTGAAGCGCACGCTGTAGTAACGAGCAGAAACAAACAGATCAGAAGCCAACGATAGTGACTGGTCATCGATCTCGGTCGCTCCATGTCGAACTTCTTGATCGTGGTAGCCCGTTCGGTGGTTAACATACCAGCAAAGCTTGTACCGATGCCGGAGCGGAAATGTCTCCACGGAACTCATTGGAAATAAAGGGAATGATGGGAGTCGCCAGCGGCGATCAGGAAGATGAGACGCTAGAGGAGGCAATCAGAATCGTACGGCTTGGTTCGAACTTGTGACCCTCGATCGTTGTAAGAGGGGTAGGACGGGTAATGAATGATCGAGAGCGGGATGGACCGAGGCTCTGCTCCATGGAAACTAAAATACTGGGGGGCTTTCTCCTCTTCTGGAGAAAGCCCCCCATGCCTACTAGCTTCGGGAGCTACGATTAGGATTAGTGGCCGCCCTTCTTCTCGTCTTTCTTCTCGCCGAAGGTGTCGGCATGGCCGCCCTTCTTCTCTTCCTTCTTATCGCCGAAGATGTCGTCGGCCTTGCCATCCTTCTTCTTCTCTTCACCCATCACCACGTGGCCGCCCTTCTTCTCTTCTTTCTTCTCGCTGGCGAACGCCGGGGCGCTGAAGGTCACTGCCACTGCCACTGCCATGATTGCCATCAACATGCTCTTCATTATAAGAACCCCCTAAAATAAGAAGTTTAAAAATATGTGTGCCATTCACTTGGCACTTAGCTAGATGCTCAGCAAAGGTAGTGCCATTTCGCCATATTGGTAAGATGAAACAAAGACCATCAGGTAATCAGCAGGTTACGAAATTCCTCTCATGAAGATGTGAATGGTTTATCCTGCATGGTGCCGTAGCGGAATAGCTTGTGTACGACTAAACTGCCTCATTCCGCTTGCTAACTTGCATGATGGGCTGCGAGTTTCGCGAGTCCTCATCCTCAGAGGAGTAACTTGAGGAGGACGAGGCGTTCGAGGAAACAGGCGTGAGGAGTTGAGATTTCAGGAACAAAGCCGACGACTAGCACAGAGCAGAACGCTTGCTTTTCGCGTAGGCCAAGCCCTCCTCCAGCGTTGCGAAGACTCCATCAAGTTGAGCTTCATAACAGTCGTCAACCAGTCGGCCCATGTCAGGACCAGGCTGGATTCCCAATTCCAACAAGTGACGGCCCATGATAATGGGAGAAGGCGTCTGACGGTCCACTTCCAGCTGGCGTGCTCGGGCCAACAGCCACTCACCGGCGGGAAATCCATCAAACTGTTTCGGCGGGCGTCCTGCGTGGTCAGCCCGCGCCACGCGCACCAATCGGTCGATGCGCTGGACTTGCCTTGCCAATCGGCGGACTGCGCTGTCCGAAGCGTTGGCGTCATGCAGGGCACGAGGACGAAGATGGCACAATACCAGAGGGACCACCTCATTGATCAGGTCGTGCTGCTTCGTCAGCCGCTCAAGAAAACGTTTCGTTGGGCCGGCCCCTTCCGATTCATGCCCTCGCGAGGTGACGTGTCCATATTCTTCTTTGGTCGTGGCCGGTTTGCCGAAGTCGTGGCAGAGGACCGCCAACCCAACGACCAGGTCATCCGGTTCATCACCCGTTCGTTCTGCAGCGAACCAGTCCAGGCAGTGGAGTGTGTGGATCCAGACGTCGCCTTCCGGGTGCCAGTTGGGATCTTGTGGACAGCCTTCAAGGGCTGCGAGCTCCGGATAGAAACGGAGCCAGCCGCAGTGACGTAAGAACTGCAACCCCAGTGATGGCTTGCGTCCTTGGAGGAGCAGCTTCTTCCATTCTTCCCAGAGACGTTCGCTTGGCTGACTTTCCTGCGAGAGTGTCCGGCAGAGGGCCACCGTTTCCGGCGCGACCGTGAGTTCAAAGCGGGCAGCCAGCTGCATGCCACGCAAGACGCGCAGAGGATCTTCGGCGAATCGGCTCGACGCGTGGCGCAATATCCTTGCATCGAGGTCGCCGCGACCGTTGAAGGGATCGCGAAGCTCCATGGTGTCCGGATCCCAGGCCATCGCGTTCATCGTGAAGTCTCGCCGTGCAAGCGCCTCGTCGATCGGCATGTCGGGGTCGGCTTGCCTCAGCAAGCCAGGGAGAGAGGTGTCGTCGGAGAGCATGCGGGAGGGAATGGACAGATCGACCGGTAGGCCTTGCAGCTTGAAGACCGCGAACGCTTTCCCGACGAATTGGACAGAGAAGTGCTCAGTCAGCAAGGCGTGGACTTGACCGGGCGGCACACCCGTCACTTCGAGGTCCAAATCCCGTGGCTGTTGACCGAGCACGAGATCACGGACCGAGCCGCCGACCAGCCATGTTCTCCCACCGGCGCGGCGAACTAGTTGCTCAATCCTGCGCAGTGCTCCCGCAAGCGTGGGATCTTCGATGCGAAAGCGGGCCGGCACTTAGACTCCTGCTTCGCGGAGGAACGTCGCGGCTTCTTCCGGTGACACCGGATTGATGTAGAAGCCGGTGCCCCATTCGAAGCCGGCCACTTGCGTCAGTTTCGGGATGATCTCCAGGTGCCAATGGTAGTACTCGCCGGTTTTCTCATGAAGGGGAGAACTGTGGAGGATGAAGTTGTATGAGGGGCGAGCGAGCACTTTGTCCATACGGCGCAGCGACTCCGAAAGGATCGGGGCCAGAAACTCGAACTGCGACTTCTGGCTCTCCTCAAAATAGGCCGCGTGGCGCTTGGGGAGGATCCACATTTCGAACGGAAATCGTGGCGCGAAGGGTGTGACGCAGAGGAACTCCGGATTCTCGGCGACGATGCGATCTCCCTCCGAGAGATCCTGCCGGAGGACATCGCAGTAGATGCAACGCTCTTTCTGCTGATAGTGCGCGCGGCATCCGTCCAGCTCCTCCTGCACGTTGGTCGGGACGATCGGCAGGGCGATGAGTTGAGAATGGCTGTGTTCCAGGGTGGCGCCGGCGGACGCGCCGTGGTTCTTGAAAATGAGAATGTAGCGGAATCGAATGTCTTTTCGGAGGTCGATCATTCGGTCTCGATAGGCCCACAGCACATCCTCGATCTTCTTGATCGGAAGATCGGCAAGGCCCTCGACATGGGTGGGTGTTTCGATGATGACTTCGTGGGCACCCACGCCGTTCATGCGGTCGTAGAGTCCCATCCCCTCGCGACCCATCTCACCTTCAACTTGCAGCGCAGGAAATTTATTTGGAACGACACGCACGGTCCAGTTGGGAGAGTTGGGTCCGCTCGGCTGCGGCCGATAGGCCATGATTTCTTTAGGCGTGAGCCGTTCCTGTCCCGGGCAAAACGGACAGAGGGTCGTCGAAATCGGTCGGGCCGGTTGGAGGTTGATAAAGTCATGTGGACGCCCCCTGCGCTCAGTGGAAATAATCACCCAGCGGCCCACAACGGGGTCACGTCTTAGATCTGGCATCTCTTCTCCTCCTACAATAGCAACCCCTTACGATGATCACACTCTCCACAGTTCGGCCTCAAATTCCGGCCCAGGTACGGTCAGGACGGCCGGATGATGGCCAGGATAGCGAGCGACTTCGAGGCCGTGTTCTCGCACGATGATCGACATCTGGAGCGTATTCCCTTGTTCCAGGCACAGCTCTTTCCAAGGGACGGCCAACTCCAGAATGGTGTGGGCCTTGATTGACCGATAGGAGCCGATCTCTTGCCAGGCATCTGCCTGGGTTTGGCGAGCCAAGAGAAAAGCCTCCGGGCCTGGCGAGGTAAGCGCAAATGTCAGCCGAAAAGTACATTGAGGCCCTTGCAACCGGATATCAACGTCGAGGCCCTGTCGTGTCGTACTCGCTTCGTCTGGGTCGAATCTCATCACCAGCTGATTTGAGGTCCAACCGAATTGGATCGCAGTGAAGAGTCCATCAGCTTTCCACATGGCTCCAAGCGGGGGCTGGGTGTTGATGTTTCCGGCGCCACGCCATTCGAAAAAGTCGGTCACGATGCCGTCGATTGTGGGATTCAACAGGACGAGCGGCTGTTGGACTGAATCGGATTCTGAGGCGATGGCCCTCGTACAGATCGGAGTATTCAGTTGATCGGGGGGCGGGATGCCCATATGCGTCCAGACATTCCGAAGATGGGTGCGGAAGAGGCGGTCGAATTCAGGCTTGAAATCGGTATCGAAATCATCGCCGTACCACCAGAACCAGTCGCTCCCTTCGGCGGCGTAGAGTTCTTGCCATGCCGCTTGTGCACGGTCAGGCGGAAGACTCTGTGCGAGATTCACCAGTTGTGTACGAGTGTGACCGAGGAGATCCCACCCGCGATTGTCTTCGTAGTGCCCGATCCAGATCTTGTAGTCGGAATTGATCCAAGATCCTGAATGGAGGCAGGGGAGCTGTTGTGTGGGTTGCACGGCAGTCATCGCATCCGACATGGTGGAGGCCTGGACCAGGACCTGTCCGTCGTGATCCAGTTCGTGGTTGGTGAAGGCTTCGTACAGGAGAGACAGGAACTGCTCCCCGCCGTCGTGATAGTGTTCCCACGGATTTTCACCGTCCAGGATGATAGGTATGACGATCTTCTCTTGCGGTGCATCGTGGACAATGCCCCGCAGACGCCGCAGGACATCCTCAGCGGCGGATTCGGGCGTTGTCTTGTGGTAGACGAATCCGAATGCGTCTGAGATCTCGCGGTCGCGGAACAGTACGGTCAACGCATGTTCGGGTTCACCGATGCGATAGGGTTGATAGAGCGCGGACTGCCGATGCCATGGGCGGCCGCACAGTCCCAGGGAGCGTGCGAGGATGCCCTCGTCCGTGGCAAACCAGCGAAGGCCGGTCTGATGGATCAGCGGAAGCATCTCGGGACACACTGATCCCTCTGATGGCCACAAGCCGGTTGGAGCCCGCCCGAATGTGGACTGATGAAATTCGACGGCTTGTTGAAGTTGTGCCGCCGCGTCCTCCGGAGCATGGAAACGAGCAGGCAAGGGAAGATCCGGTCTGGCTCTTCGGTTGATCTCGGTGTCGATCACCAGAGGCAGAATCGGATGGTAGAAGGGAGTCGTCGTCAGTTCGACTTGCTCCCGCTCCATGAGTCGCCGGTACAGCGGAAGGATGTCTTGCACGGCCATCCGCTGCAACTCCAATACTTCCTGCTTGTCCTCCTCGGTGAAGCTGCGATTTTTCTGGCGCAGCGCAGCCAGACGAGGATATTGTTGAACGGTGCCATATCCGAACCAGGCGAGGTTGTGCCAGACTTGGAGGTCTAGCAGCTCTTGTGTGGAGAATTGACGGGCGACGCGGTGGAGATCATGCCCCGGGACATCCAGTCCGCGTTTCACCAGCAACTCATGGTATCGTGGATAGGGGCGCACCATTGTCGCCCAGTTGGCCGAAAAGAAATGACGGACCAGAAAGGCCTTTTCTTCAAGGGTCAGATTGGCCGCTGGGCGTTGTGCATGTTCGAGAAACAGATCGAGGATTTTCCCGCTACCGATCTCCTGTAACTGCAAGAGGAGGGACGGCGTAAAATTGAACGTGGCGCTTACACCGGGGAATTTCTCCAACAGATAGGCCATATCGTAATAGGCCTTGGTCGCATGCAGGCGCACCCATGGCATACTGGCCGATCCGGCCACCGGATCGGTGTAATAGGGCTGGTGCATATGCCACAGAAAACACACGTGGACATGCTTCATTGATGCCGATTCCCCTTCATCTTAGCGAGTATGTCATAGGGGGTATGAGCATGCAATCCGCAGGCGGATTTGTGATGGAATATCGCATGAGGAGTTGAGATGGTGACCTTTCTTCGGTACTGGGGGCCGGTGTGCGGCTATGCCGGGCTCATTTTTTATTTATCCTCGCAGTCTCATCCTGAAACCCATATGCCGTTCGTCACTTATTTCAGTGATAAGGTATTGCATGCCGTCGAATACGCGGTATTAGGTGCGTTGTGCTATCGGGCTATTGGTGGAAGTGGACATGATGCGTGGAGACAACAAGCGATTCCGGCAGCCATCCTTCTGGCCTCGTTGTACGGGGTGAGCGACGAGGTTCACCAAGCTTTCGTTCCGTTTCGAAATTCGAGTTGGCTCGATTGGCTGGCAGATACGGTCGGAGCCGCGGTCGGAGTGACCGCCATGCATCGGGTGTTGAGTCTCAGGCCTGTGCGCTCGATTCCAGAAGCGTTGCCGTAGGGCCGATCGATTACGTGGTCTTCGTGACAAGTCGTGGGATGCTCGCTATAATTTGCTGAATATGTTGTCGGCGAACACCACTCCTTTCAAGACTCCGTTGTCTCCTCCCGATCAAACGCTCATCGCTCAGGCCGTCGAGACTCGTCTTTCTCCCGGCCTCGTCTTGAAGGCGCTGACGCCATTGGCAGGCGATGCCTCCAATCGGCGCTACTATCGAGCCACCGTTGCCGGCGGGCCACCACATGCTGTGATCGTGATGCAGCTCGCTGAGCCGGAAGGCTTCAAGCAATCTGAAGAGGCGGTCAGTGGGGGGATTCATCAGATCGCTGAACTGCCGTTCATCAACATCATGTCGCATCTGGCCAAAGCGAATGTGCCGGTGCCTGCACTCCACTACTATGATCAATCCGCGGGGCTGCTCTATCTGGAAGATTTCGGAGATGTGACCTTGGCGGAGGCTGTTAGCCAGGCGGATGCGCCAAGCTTGGAGTCACGGTATAAGCAGGCCATCAATGTCTTGGTACAGATGCAGATCAACGCCACGACGCCGGCGGATCCTGGGTGCCTGGCGTTTCACCGCAGTTTCGATGTGCCGTTGCTGATGTGGGAGTTCGATCATTTTCTTGAGTATGGAATTGTGGCGCGTCGCGGCAACCCGTTACCTGATGGGGACGCCACGGCAATCAGACGGGAGTTCGAAGGAATCGCGGAACTCCTCGCCGGGCAGCCACGCGTCTTTACGCATCGCGATTATCACTCTCGCAATTTGATGGTCGACGGGTTGCGGCTCGGCGTGATTGACTTTCAGGATGCGTTGATGGGACCGGCAACCTACGATCTGGCCTCACTCTTACGGGATGCCTACATTCGACTTGACGAAGCTCTCGTTGACGATTTGGTGGGGTACTACCTCGATCAGCTGGCCGAACAGCGCTTCGTCTGGACCAATCGTGCCGCGTTTCGACGGCTATTTGATCTGACGAGTATTCAACGCAATCTGAAGGCGGCCGGCCGGTTTGTCTATATTGATCGGGTCAAAGGCAACTCAAAATTCTTAGCTGATATTCCTCGCGTCTTGAGCTACGTCAAACGCAATCTTGAAAAACATCCGGAGCTGGATACACTCCGGAGGCATCTCACACCGTATGTGCCTGAATTGCAGTAGAGGACTGATCGTGTGAAGGCCATGATTCTTGCGGCTGGTCTTGGCACTCGCCTGAGACCGCTGACGTACACCATTCCTAAGCCGTTGCTGCCGGTCGGCGGGGTGCCGCTCATCGTCTGGAACCTCCTGTTGCTGAGGCGGCATGGATTCCGTCAAGTCCTGATCAACCTGCATCATCTGGGGCCGATGATCGAGCAGGCCTTGGGCACGGGTTCGAAATTTGGGATGCGGATCATCTATTCGCATGAGCCGGTCATTCTGGGCACCGGCGGTGGAATCAAACAAGCGGAGCCTCATTTTGCGGGAGAGCCCGTGTTGATTCTCAATGGGGATACGCTGGTGGAATTGGACCTTGAGGCGCTCTGTGATTTTCATCGCACCAGCCACGCGGCGGCAACGTTGGTGCTTCGGGAAGATTCGGACGCGGTCAGCTGGGGGCTAGTTGAGGTGGAAGAGAAGGAGAGGAAGATCCTGCGTATCACCGGGAAAGGGCTTGCGGATTCCGTTCCCACGATGTCGCGCATGTTCGCCGGGATTCACATCTTGCACCCTCGGTTGCTCCGGCAGGTGCCGAAAGGAGTGGCCTCTTCGATCATCGATCCTTATGTGAAGGCTATCGAGCGAGGAGAGCCGGTGCTCGGGTATGATCTGCTGGGCTATTGGTCGGATATCGGCACGGCCGAGCGCTACGCGCAGGCGGAACGGGATGTCCGAGCGGGACGGATTCGTTTGGAAGCTCGTCAATCTGCCGAATCGCGCGTGCCGCTCACCTAGACCGTCTTACCCCAGTCGCAACCCTCCGTCGACCAGTCACCTTGTCTCGCCTATTTTTGCTGTTTGAGTAACCGAGCCAGATAGGTTCGCTGAAGCTTGAGCGATTCGGCGGCTTTTGTCTGATTGCCTTCGGCCAGTTCCATCGCGCGCGCGATGATGTAGCGGCTGTGGTGTTCCATCGATTCATGGTAGGGCAGGTTCAGGTACGGGAGAAAAGGGTCTTCGTCTCGACAGGGGCCAGTGTCATCTGCCAGGAGCGCCAACATCTCCGGTTCAATGGTGTCTTTCGGGCTCAAGACGACGGCGCGCGCGATCACATTATCCAATTCCCGAATATTCCCCGGCCAGGGATAGCCGGTCAAGGCCTCGATTGCCGCCATACTCAGCGCCATGCCTGGTCGTTTTGCATCTCTCGTATGCCGATCCAAAAAGAACTGGGCCAGAGCTGGGACATCCCCTGATCGTTCGCGAAGCGGCGGCAGCGTGAAGGTCACGACGTTGAGTCGAAAATAGAGATCTTCGCGGAACTGGCCTGCTCGCACGGCCTGCCGAAGGTCCTTGTTCGTGGCCGCAATGATGCGAATATTCACCGAGACGGTCTTGGACCCGCCGACACGCTGAAACTCCCGGTCTTGCAGGACACGTAACAGTTTCGCTTGCAACGGAAGGGACATGTCTCCGATCTCGTCAAGGAAGACAGTTCCCCCGTCGGCCATTTCCAGCTTGCCCTTCTGCTGTCGGTCGGCCCCGGTGAAGGCTCCTCGCTCGTGTCCGAATAGTTCATTCTCCAGTAACGTCTCTGTCAAGGCGACGCAGTTGATGACGATGAGCGGCATGGCACCACGATGGCTCCACTGATGGATCGACCGAGCGAAGAGTTCCTTGCCGGTCCCGCTTTCGCCGAGGAGTAATACGCTTGCATCGGATTTGGCGGCCCGTTGTGCCGCTTCCACGACAGACTTGACGGATGGGCTGTTGCCGACGATGGAGGCGTAACGGCCGTCGACTTCAGACCGGAGATAGGCGACCTGGCGTCGCAGCGCATCCCGCTCCAAGGCTTTGCGAATCACGATTAACAGATGGTCTTTATCGAGGGGTTTGGTCAGAAAGTCGTAGGCCCCTTCCTTCATGGCCTCCACCGCGGCTTCAACAGAGCCATGCGCGGTCATGACGATGACGGGAATATTTTCAGACGGTTTGATCTGGGACAGACGCTTGAGGACATCAAGTCCCGACACTTTGGGCAATGTGAGGTCCAGGAGGATCAGATGGGGAGACTCGTGAACGATGTGGTCAAGCGCCTGTTGCCCCTCGGTGGCCGCGACGGTCTCGTATCCGGAAGCATGGAGCCGGTCCTCAAGCATCATGACGATGTCGGGGTCATCGTCGACAATAAGAATTTTGGCGTTCATCGGAATAATCCTCTGTCTTCGGTCGCCCGCGAGGGCCGAATCGGCCAGGAAGTCGTTATGCCATTAACGAGCGGCGATGCGTGAGACACTCCACCTACCCGTTCATGACGTTGATGACGAGCCCCGTCAATGGCTTCGGGTAAAAATATGTCGATTTGTGCGGCATCCGCTCCCCCGCAGCCGCGACCGCTTGCACTTCACTGACCTTCGTGGCGTTGAGCAGGAATGCGCCGGTCCCTGTTCCATTGGCTATCCAGTCCAGGGCTTCATGGTCATCTTTGGTGTACAGAATGGCTTCTTGTTCCTGCTGCGTTGGACAGAGCGTGGTCACGATCAGTTGCTGCAGCAGTGAGACGTCGAGTTTGGCTCGAGGTGAGGCCTGAATGGAAGGTCGATGGGCCGGCTTCAGGGTGAGGGTGACGTAGCGGTCGTCGCCTTGACGCGTCAGCCCGAACACCGGGGCATTCTTTCCTTCAGTCCGCAAGCTGGCCAGGAATTGTGAACGTGTGTGATCTTGAGTGGATGCGTTAAAGGGGAATTCTCGAAACTCAAACACGTCGCCCAGTACCGTCTTGATCTGGTCGGAAGACGGCAAGGGGGTGGTTGCAACGCGGTGCGTCGGTAAGACCGTCAATCCTGGATCTTCAAGCGGGGTAAGCAGCATGAGCACCGAGTCGTAGGGTTGCAGCCCGGTCTGAGAGCCCATCTGCTGTCGCCGGAGCTTTTGATAGTTCAACGCCGTTTCATAGCGATGGTGACCGTCCGCGATAAACAACGGCTTGCTGTGCATCGCATCGGTCACCTGTTTCAGTACCGTCTCGTCGGTCACGGTCCACAGGCATTCTCGACATCCGGCATCGTCTTGAAAGTCGTAGTGCGCCGGCGTGCCCTTTGTTGCGGTTTCCAGAAGTTGGATGATGGCACCGAGCGGATCAGAGTAGAGGGACCAGATCGGGCTGAAGTTTGAACGACAGGCTTCGATCAGATTCAGGCGATCAGTCTTTGCCGCGGCACGTGTGTTCTCATGGGGGTAGATATGTCCGGAGTCGAGCGCCTCCAGCTTTGCCAGCGCCAGAAATCCACGAAGCACTTTCTTCGGAGCATCGGGAGCTGAATAGAGAGGGGTGTATTCAATCGTGTGATAGTAGACGGCCGGCCGCGCGTCGCGCTTCAGGACCCCCTCGTTGAGCCAAGTCTGCAGTGTTGCGGCTGCGCGGGTGTACCGGTTCTGGGCGGGGCTGTCACCGGGTTGGTCGAGCCCCAATTCCATTCGGATAATGTTGTGGGGATGGCGATCGTGAAGTCGCTTCTGCCCATTCGTGTCGATAATATCGTACGGCGGGGCGACCACATCCTTGATGGGACCCACGAGCGTTTGATCGTACAGCATGCCCTGGAATGGAAAAATCTGTGACATGAACAACCCCTTGGTTAATGTCGTGACAGCGCGACGACGGTTTGATGGTTACAGGAGAGAGTGGGATCCTTTCGCCCTACGCTGTGCCGCTTCTACGGTCCAGCGTTCTTCCAGCTGGTGGGAAGACAACTATCGGTCGCGGGTAATCATATAATCAGCGGCGACCGAAAGCGCACGGCGTGCGGTACTATCGTCGAAGCGTTCAAGCTCATGTTTGGCAGCGGCGATATAGGTATTCGCGCGATCCATGGCATAGGTGATTGAACCGAAATCGGCCATGAGGAATAGGATGCGCTCAAGATCGGACGTGCTGAGCGTCCGGGTTTCCATGCGGTCTTTGATCATTTGGCGGTCCTGCTCCGAGCAGTGTTGCAATAGATGCAGCAGCGGCAGCGTCGCTTTTCCCTGCCGGAGATCTTGCCCGATCGTTTTGCCGAGCGACTCGCCGTTTGCGATGTAGTCTAAGGTATCGTCGGCGACTTGAAAGGCGATGCCGAGGTATTGTCCGAAGCGAAACAGCGCCTCCTGTTGGGTTTCAGATGCCTCGGCCAGAATGGCGCCCATGCGGCACGCTGCTGCAATGAGACCGGCGGTCTTATGCTCGACGATCTTGATATACTCAAGTTCCGGCATAGAGGGATTGCCGTTATAGTACAGCTGAAGGACTTCACCTTCCGCCATTTTGTTGCAGGCCTCGGCTAGGACTTCATTGATGCCTTGATTCTGGAACTCAACCACTTTGCACATGGCCTTTGTATAGAGGTAGTCGCCGACGAGAATGCTGATCTGGTTGCCCCACACCTTACGCGCGGCTCTTCTGCCTCTTCGGAGATCGGCGTCATCGACGACATCGTCGTGTAACAGGGTTGCGGTGTGGATGAATTCCACGATACTGCCGAGTTGATGATGGTCAGCGCCGGGATAACCGCAGAGGCGAGCCGACAGGAGGAGCAGTAGGGGTCTGATGCGTTTGCCGCCACCGCTCAAGATATGGGCGGCGACCGTATTGACCAGGGTCACGCTAGAGTCGAGGTTTCCCCTGACTCGATCTTCGACTCCGTCCAGTTCACCACGGTAGGCATCCCACACATCTGACATACTGTGCAGGGTTGCGATCGCTGGGCTTTGTGCCATGCGCGGATGGTATGGCAGCCGAGGAAATAAAGTCAAGCAAATGAAAGAGGTATAGACTTCCCCAATCTTGACAGAGGAATGACCCATCCAGTAAGGTCCCATCGTAACAATTAGGGGTGACGGTCACCCTGAGCGCTAGAGAGGGCAACCCACCCCAGGTTTCTCGCGTGCTTCATTCCATACATAGGAAAAACTCTCAGTCTTTTAACGAGATAGGTACATGAATATTCCTGGGTTTCCCCGCCAGCAAGGGCTCTATGATCCTCGGCACGAGAAGGACTCCTGTGGGATCGGTTTTGTTGTCAATATTAAAGGGAAGAAATCCCATGACATTGTCCGTAAAGGGCTTCAAGTCTTAGAGAATTTGACCCATCGTGGAGCGCAAGGCGCTGATTCCTGTACGGGAGACGGAGCAGGCATTCTTTTGCAAGTCCCGCACACATTCTTGAAGCGGGTCGCGGGGGATGTCGGCGTGTCATTGCCGGATGTTGGCGAGTACGGAGTGGGTCAGCTCTTTCTCCCGCCTACTGCAGATCCTCGACGGCTGTGCGAGAAGCTGTTCACAGAGATTCTTGTGGAAGAAGGCTTGCGTCTGCTCGGTTGGCGCGATGTGCCGGTCAAGAGTGACCGGATCGGCGCGCAAGCGCGAACGACCGAGCCGTTCATGCGGCAGATCTTCATCGCGCGAGATGCCCTCAACGAAGCCCAATTTGAGCGAAAACTGTATGTGACTCGCAAGCGGGTTGAAAAGGCCGTAGCGGAGTCGGCCATTCAAGGGCGGGAGCACTTTTACGTCTCGAGCCTGTCGGCCCACACCATCGTCTATAAAGGGTTGCTGTTGCCGCATCAAATGGCGGCTTACTACCAAGACCTCACTGATGAACGAATGGTCAGTGCATTGGCCTTGGTGCACTCACGCTTCAGCACGAATACCTTTCCCACCTGGCCGCGGGCCCATCCCTATCGGTATGTGTGCCACAACGGAGAGATCAATACGCTGAAGGGGAACGTCAATTGGATGAAGGCTCGCCAGGGACGTCTTCATTCCGAGCTGTTCGGGAAGGACATGGAGAAGCTGTTCCCGATCGTCTCGGAGGATCAAAGTGACTCGGCTTGTCTCGACAATACCCTCGAATTTCTGCTGCTCGGGGGCCGTTCGCTCGCCCATGCCATGATGATGTTGATTCCAGAACCCTGGGTGGCGAATGCCCAGATGGATTTGGATCGTCGAGGCTTTTACCAGTATCACGCAGCGATGATGGAGCCATGGGACGGGCCGGCAGCTGTCTGTTTTACCGACGGCAAAATGATCGGCGCGACGTTGGACCGGAACGGGCTGCGTCCCTGCCGCTATCAAGTGACGACCGACGGTCTCGTGGTCCTGGCATCCGAGGCCGGTGTCTTGCCGGCTGACGCGAAAGAGATCCGCATGAAGGGCCGGCTCCAACCGGGCCGCATGTTCCTCGTCGACACGGTGCAGGGCCGCATCATCGATGACGAAGAGATTAAGGCCGATATCGTGGGCCGCAAACCCTATCGCAGTTGGGTGACGCAGTACGGGGTCTCGTTGGATGAGTTGCCGGAGCCGCTGAATGTCCCGCAGCCTGACCACCCGACGATCCGCCAGCGACAGCAAGCCTTCGGCTATACGGTCGAAGAACTCAAAATGGTCATCACGCCGATGATCATGACGGGCGAAGAAGCACTCTCGTCGATGGGCACCGATACCCCGTTGGCGGTGCTGTCTGATCGGCCGCAGCTGCTGTTCAAATATTTCAAGCAGCTCTTTGCGCAGGTGACGAATCCCCCCATCGATCCGATCCGCGAACAGCTTGTCATGTCGCTCGTGACCAACATCGGCCCGAAGCCGAACTTGATGGACGAATCGCCCGAATCATGCCGCCGTATCAAGGTACAGCAGCCGATTCTTACGAACGCCGATCTGCAAAAAATCAGAGGCATTTCCGACCCGCACTTCAAGAGCAAGACCCTCCGTATGTTGTTCCGCGTCGCCGAAGGGCCGGATGGGCTTGGCGAGGCGGTCGACGACCTCTGCCGGCAAGCCTCGCAGGCGATTAAGGAAGGCTACAAGTTTCTCATTTTGAGTGATCGTGGCGTTGATGAACAGTGGGCCCCGATCCCAAGTTTGCTCGGTATCTCCGCCGTTCATCATCACCTGGTTCGGGAGTGTACGCGAACTGAAGTGGGCTTGATTCTCGAAACGGGGGAGCCTCGCGATGTGCATCAGTTTGCCTGTTTGCTCGGCTATGGTGCCGGGACCATCAACCCGTATCTGGTGTTCGAGTCGCTCGTCGACATGGAGCGCGACCACTATCTGCCGGAGGGGCTTGATGCGCAGACGGCGGAAGGGAAATTCATCAAGGCCATCAATAAGGGCCTGCTCAAGATCTTCTCGAAAATGGGGATTTCTACGGTGCAGTCCTACTGCGGGGCGCAGATCTTCGAGGCGATCGGGTTGAGTCGCGAACTGATCGATCGTTACTTTACCGAGACCCCGTCGCGCGTGGAAGGGGTTGGCATTCGCGAGGTTGGTGAAGAAACGCTACGCCGACACCGAACTGCCTATGAGCCGGCGGCGATCCGCCAACTCGATTTCGGCGGCGAGATCCACTACCGCATCCAGGGTGAGCACCACAACTGGAATCCGGAGACGATCTACAAGCTGCAGCATGCCAGCCGTTCGAACGATCCGAAGACCTACGCCGAGTTCGCGCAAATCGTGAACGACGAGAGCAAGCAGCGATCGAACCTGCGCGGCCTCCTTGATTTCAAGTTCGCGTCCCAGCCGATTCCGATTGAGGAAGTGGAACCGGCCAAAGACATCGTGAAGCGCTTCAACACCGGCGCGATGTCCTTCGGCTCGATCAGCAAGGAAGCGCATGAAACGCTGGCGATCGCGATGAACCGGCTCGGCGGCAAGAGCAATACCGGGGAAGGTGGCGAAGATCCCGAGCGGTTCAAACCTTTGCCGAACGGCGATTCAAAGAACAGCTATATCAAACAGGTGGCGTCGGCCCGATTCGGAGTCACGGCGCATTATCTCGTGAACGCGCGGGAATTGCAGATCAAGATGGCACAGGGGGCTAAGCCCGGAGAAGGCGGTCAATTGCCGGGGCACAAGGTGGACGAAAGCATCGCGCGTTTCCGGTATGCCACGCCGGGAGTGCAACTGATTTCGCCTCCGCCACATCACGACATCTATTCGATCGAGGATTTAGCCCAGCTGATCTTCGACCTCAAGAATTCCAATCCAGATGCCGGGGTCTCCGTGAAACTGGTGGCGGAGGTCGGCGTTGGTACGGTCGCAGCCGGTGTTGCCAAGGCCCATGCGGACAAGGTGCTCATCAGCGGCGATTCGGGCGGCACGGGTGCGTCACCGTTGTCGTCGATCAAATACGCCGGAATTCCTTGGGAGCTGGGGCTAGCGGAAACTCATCAGACGCTGGTCCTCAATGATCTTCGTGGACGCATCCGTGTTGAAACGGACGGTCAGATAAAGACCGGTCGCGACGTGGTCATCGCTACGCTGCTCGGTGCGGAAGAATATGGGTTCGCGACCGCTCCCCTCATTGTCGAAGGCTGCATTATGATGCGCAAGTGCCATCTGAATACCTGCCCGGTCGGGATCGCGACACAAGATCCTGAATTGCGCAAGAGGTTCAACGGCAAGCCGGAACACATCGTCAACTACCTGTTCTTCGTGGCCGAAGAAGCCCGGCAGTTGATGGCGAAGCTCGGCTTCAGGACGATCAACGAGATGGTTGGCTGCGTCGACAGGCTCAAGGTCACGACAGCTGTTGACCACTGGAAAGCCAAGGGGCTAGATCTCACGCCGCTACTGACGGCTCCGGATGTGCCGGCGAATGTGCCGCGCTATTGCGTGCAGAAGCAGGACCATGGTCTTGCCGACATCCTCGACAACAAACTCGTCGAGCTCTGCAAGGTCGCCATTGAGAATGGTGAGAAGGTCACACTTGATCTTCCAATCAGGAATATCAACCGGACGACCGGCACGGTGCTCTCCAGCAAGATCGCGAAGAGGTATGGGTCTGACGGATTACCAGAAGACACGATCTCAATCAAGTTCTCCGGTTCGGCAGGCCAATCGTTCGGAGCTTTCCTCGCGAAAGGCATCACGCTGACGTTGGAAGGGGAGTCCAATGACTATATCGGCAAGGGATTGTCCGGTGGCAAGATCATCGTCTTCCCGCCCAAGAACATTTTGTACAATCCAGAAGAGACGATTTTGATCGGCAATACCTCGCTCTATGGGGCGACACAAGGTGAGGCCTATTTCTATGGGATGGCGGGGGAACGGTTTGCCGTGAGGAACAGCGGGGCACAGGCCGTCGTCGAAGGGACGGGCGATCACGGGTGTGAGTACATGACCGGCGGCGTGGTTGTGGTGCTCGGTGGGACCGGCCGTAATTTCGCGGCTGGCATGTCCGGGGGAGTGGCGTTCGTGCTGGATGATGCCGGGTCATTCCAGAGCCGTTGTAACACCGGGATGGTTGAACTGGAGCCGGTGACGACGAAGGAAGACAAGCAACTGCTCCACGGGTTGATCACCAAGCATTTTATGTATACGGGGAGCCGTAAGGCCAAGCATGTGCTCGATGCGTTCGAGGCCACCTTGCCGAAGTTCGTCAAGGTCATGCCGGTCGATTACAAGCGTGTGATGGAAGAACGGAAGCGGAAGGCGAGTGCGGTACACTAGTTGGTGAGGAGTGAAGGGTAAGGGGTAAAGAGGTTAGAAGAGAAAAGATGGGAGACCCGAAAGGTTTCATAAAATACGCCCGTGAGGGCCCGAAGCGCAAACCGATCGAACTGCGTGTGCTCGATTGGAAGGAGATGTACGAACCGATCTCCGAGGACAGGCTGAAGACCCAGGGCGCGCGCTGCATGGACTGTGGTGTGCCGTTTTGCCAAGGGAACACCGGTTGTCCGGTTGTGAATTTGATTCCAGAATGGAACGATCTTGTTTATCGCGGCCGTTGGAACGATGCATTGAAAGCGCTGCACACGACGAACAACTTTCCCGAGTTTACGGGACGGCTCTGCCCGGCGCCCTGCGAAGGGGCCTGTGTGCTGGGTATCAACGAAGATCCGGTGTCCATCCGCATCCTCGAATGGAACATCGTCGACCGTGGCTTCAACGAAGGTTTCGTGACACCGGTCCTACCGGTCGTGCAGACTGGCAAGACCGTGGCGATCGTCGGCTCCGGTCCGGCGGGGTTGGCTGCTGCGCAACAACTGGCTCGGGCCGGCCATGAGGTGACGGTCTTCGAAAAATCCGATCGGATCGGGGGCCTGCTTCGCTACGGCATTCCCGACTTCAAAATGGAGAAGTGGGTTATCGACAGACGGTTGGAACAGATGAAGGCCGAAGGGGTGAAGTTTCAAACCAGCGTCGCCGTCGGCAAGGATATCACCGGCGAGCAGTTGCGCCAACAGTTTGATGCGGTGGGATTGACGATGGGCGCCGAGCAGGCCCGCGAGTTGCCGATCCCCGGACGTGAACTGAAGGGTGTGCATCTCGCGATGGAATATCTCACCCAGCAGAATAAGCGGACGGCAGGCATTCAGTTTAGTGATGAACCATTCACCGCAAAGGGCAAGCGGGTGGTTATCATTGGCGGCGGCGATACGGGGTCTGACTGTCTCGGTACCGCGCACCGCCAAGGCTGCGTCGAAGCCCATCAATTCGAGTTGCTGCCGGAACCGCCACCGCAGCGGGCTGCATCCACACCTTGGCCGCTCTGGCCGATGCAACTACGCACGTCCCACGCCCATGAAGAGGGCTGTGACCGGCAATGGAGCGTCTCGACGACGAAGTTCACCGGCCACGATGGCCACGTCACAAAACTCCATGCCAATCGGGTTAAGTTTGAAAACGGCAAGTTTGAGCCGATGCCTGGTACCGAATTCGAGATAAACGCCGATCTGGTGCTGCTGGCTATGGGGTTCTCTGGTCCCGTCAAGAACGGCCTGCTCGACAACCTGGGCGTGAAATATGACGCCCGAGGAGCGGTATCAGTGGACGAGAACTTCATGAGCAACCTCGACGGCGTTTTTGCCGGCGGCGACACCAAACGCGGCGCCTCACTCATCGTCTGGGCGATCGCCGAAGGGCGAAAAATGGCGGCAGGGATCAATCAGTATCTGCATGCAGGCAAGTCGGCGAAGAACGCACGGTCATAATCACTGCCGCAGTAGTGCAAGTGCTTCAACTAGTAGTACCTTCCTCAGCGATGTCTGAACGGCTGGTATTTCTCTCCGTATTAGCTAGAATAGGCGTGTGTCCGTCTACGAACCCATATTCGGAATCTTGAATGCAGCGGGTGCGCGGTATGTGGTAGTGGGCGGGGTTGCCACGCTGTTGCATGGGTATGCCCGATTGACGGCGGATGTCGATCTGGCCGTTGACCTTGCACCGCAAGAAGCCCTCAAGATGATTCGAGCCTTGATCGGCAAAGGATTTCGGCCGCAAGCTCCCGTATCGGGGGAAATGTTTGCTGATCCAGCGGTCCGTGAAGAGTGGCTTCAGGAAAAACATATGCGTGCCTTTTCGCTCGTCGACCCGAAGAATCCCATGCGCGTGGTAGATTTGCTGCTCAAGCCAGAGGTTCCGTTTGAAGAACTCTTGGCTCGGTCTCAGGAAGCGTTGGTGGGTGAGACCAGTGTCCGCGTTGCCTCTCTTGATGACCTCATTACATTGAAACGGCATGCCGGGAGGCCGCAGGATTGGACAGACATTAAGGAGTTGGAAGCCATCCGCAACCGAAAGAGAGATCGCTGACATGGCGGACAAACGTGAAGTTGCTTCAGGGGAGGAACAGCCGGAATATTGGGATGCCACTGATCAGAGCCTACTTTCTGCGACACTGGCGGCGACACCTACGCAGCGGATAGCCTGGTTGGAAGAGGCGCAGCAGCTGGCCTATGCAACTGGGGCCTTGAAGCCGAGACGGTTCATCACTAAAGAAGAATGGGAAGCGATGGGGAAATCGGCTTGTTGATCGTCTGGGCCATCGCCGAAGGACGCAAGATGGCGGCAGGGATCAATCAGTATCTGCATGTCGGAAGTAGCCCGCTGGAACGGCCTCTTCTCACCCGCTCACTCCGGCGCATTAAGAGGCATCTTCCATTAAGTTTTGTTCTCGCTTCGTTTACCCCCTCAACCTAGAACTGTACCCCTCAGGCTCTCATTCGCTGAGGCCTTGGCGAAAAACCGTTCTGAACGGCCTCGATGTCCCTCGCGTTGTTGACAATTATTCGATTCAGAAAGTAGCCTACCTCTCTTTCTCCCTGTTCAAGGGATTAAGCGTACCAGTAACCTTCGCTACGGGTTACCGTCGGCTCATCCCTGCCTTTGGGAGAAGACTTGTGGTGTAGACTTTGCCGGTTGGCACTCAGGACTAAAACAATGATTCAGCGTGACGCAAATGAGACCGATGTTAGAGAAGAGATTGCAGCGCCAATGTTGGCTGCACTGGGCTACGAAAGAGGTACTGCTAATAATATCGGGCGAGAGGCGACGCTAGCCTATGAGCGACAGTTCCTTGGAAAAAAGAAGGGCACTGATCATCCGCTTAGAGGAAGAGCGGACTACATTCTGACAGTGGCGGGTGCGGGTCGATGGGTTCTTGAAGTAAAAGCGCCGAAAGAGCCCATAGACATCGATGCCATCGAGCAGACGATTTCATATGCACGCCATCCTGAAGTGTCGGCTGCATACGCTGTCGTTCTGAATGGGCAACGCCTAACGGTTCACTATGCTTCACAGAAGTCTACGGACAATCCGATAGTCGATCTTGTTGTGTCTGATCCTCTGGCATTGGCTAGCCAGCTCGAAGGACTTCTTTCTCCAGCTGCGATTCGACGAGACTGCAGTCCGCCGCGTGTTGACCTTGGGCTCCCGCTCGCGAATGGCGTACGTTCGAGCGCGGTCATTCGCGGTGGTCATATTCGCCATGACACCTGCCAGTGGACATCCAGCGCTCAACTGCCTTCAATTGCCTCTGTTCAGCTCGATGACTTGTGCAGGATGTTGCAAGGATTTCTGGTAACAGTGACAGGTGGCACTGTTGCAAGGGATCAACAGTCCCGAATTCGAGCAAAACTATCGTGGGCTATGCCAAATGAAGCCCTGCTCAGGTTTGCACTCGACAAGCATCTGCTCAATGTGGAGTACGTCGCGCTCGCCGAGCGAATCTCAGAGAATCCAGAGAACCCAACAGTGTTCGATGTTGTCGGGGCGATAAATATTCAGGAGGGGGAGCAGATCTATGATCTGATGCGGTGGCGCACTGAAACTGCAGGCATCTCTACGCAGATGCAGTATCAAGGCCAAGCGACAGGGTACATTGCCGATCGCGTGTTCAAAGGGTCTTTTAACGCCACATATTTGTGCACGTATCCAGCGCTTCCTTCCCTTCAGATACACATCGAACTTGAAGGAGCATTTTCCATTGAGCTTGGTATCGAATAGATGGATCGCAGTGGTCTTCCGCAGGCCTAACAAACGAGAGAGAAAAAAATAAAGGGGTCGGGAGTGATTGTATGAGGTCCAATTCGAAATCTCAACGGAAACTGCTCCAGGAATCATTGATTTCACCCGCCGCCGCCCCTCGTTGACAGCGTTCCATCCAGGAACGTAGCCTGTCTCCCGTCCACCCACATTCAAACGTCCAGAGGAGGGCTATCATGGCGGCTGTTGATTATTTTCTCAAGATCTCGGGGATTGAGGGCGAGAGCAATGATCTGAAACATAAGGGCGACATCCACCTGGATTCGTGGTCGTTTGGGGGCACACAAACGGGGGGCGAGCATTTTGCCGGTGGTGGGGGAGGGGGGAAGTTCTCGGCGCAAGATTTTCATTTTACGTCGAAGCTCAGCAAGGCTTCGCCGAAACTCTTTCAAGCCTGTGCCACTGGTGAACGGTTGAAGCATGCGACGCTCGTGGCGAGAAAGGCAGGCGAGGGACAGCAGGAGTACTACAAAATCACATTCAGCGACTGTCTAGTGTCTTCCTATGAGCAGGGTGGGGCTGTTGGATCGGACCTCATTCCAACGGATCAGGCGGCGTTGAGCTTCGGGAGGATTGAGATCGAGTACACGGAGCAAAAGGCGGATGGGTCGCTCGGAGCAGTTGTGAAGGGTGGCTATGACTTGAAGCTCAATAAGACTGTGTAGGGGACGGAAGGGGACAGATCCAGGGAGACCGTGTCTAGACGGCGACCGGGCTGAGGGTCAGTTCTGCTTCATCGACTTGGTTGGAGACGACGGAGACTTCTCCGCCTTCGACCAGATCGGTGAAGTACTCACGGACTCCCTGTGCGTACCGAAGAAACTCGATCCCGAACTGGTTGTCTTTGTGCCATCGCACGATTGAGACCTCGACGGCGAGCGGAGATTCCGTTTCAGGAGCCTCGACGTGCAGCGCGAGGTAGCTGCCTGGCGTCAGGGCCACATTGCTTTGCATTCTGCAGCCTGTTGCAGAAAGATCGAAGAGGGTTCCTTCTCCTGCGCCATTGTCGGTCTGGACGCTGGCGGGGTACCGGACATATTTTCTTGAGCTGCACCGGAGCTGCATATCAACCTCGCTGTTAGTGCCTTTATCGGCAGTGCCAAATAAAACTTAAATATGCTGGCTCTACAATTCCTCTTCCCCTGGTTCCTGCTAGACGCGACTGCGTTCATGCTTGTATCGTACGTGTGACTCTTAATCTGGAGAACCGAGCCATGACGCAACAAAGCTATCCCCGAAGCCCTAAGGCTCTCCTCGGCGGCATCGCTCATCTCGGGCGGTTGATCGACAAGATTTGTCTGCGCCATGCCGGGCAGATTCAGGATTACAACTACATCACTGTGGGGTTCGATCAGTATCTTGTCGAGTTTCTTGGGATCGACGCGAAATCGTTCGAACAGCGTGTCTTGGCAGGTGGGACGGATGAGGAGCTGCTTGCCTGGGTGGGGGCCAATGGCCGCAAGCCATCTGAGCAGGAAATCGCGCAATGGACACAGGCTCTACTGGCTTCCGGACCAAAAGATGACCCAGCTCGCCAGAGATTTCAAGGTCGTTTGAAGGACATCGCGACCAAGCGCGGTGTGACCGTGGGTTCCTTGCCATCTGTGACGACCTGGGCGGATGTGATCGAACTTGATGAAGAACGTCTCTGAGTATCGTGGTCTCTCCATGCCAGACCCTCGTCTCCTCCAGTTTCTGGTCTTATCGCCATTCTGAACGTGCTGCATCTGGTCGACCACATCTTCCGAGGGGATTTTCACTGGCCGATTGACGAGCAGTCGGTGGGGTTCATCGGCGTGGCAACCATTATTCTGAGTGGGATGGGACTTAGTGTGCGGCTCTATCAGTCAGGCCAGGTTGGACTACGGTTCTGGGTGATGGTCGGAGTGCTTGGTCTAGGACTTGGGTGGCTTTCACATTTCAGCCCGATGACTGACCAGCCGGTGGCGGTCATCTACCATACGTATACGGCTCCCTGGGCAGGGAGCTTGGCGGTAGGTTGCCTAGTTCTGCTCCTATTCTCTGTATTGGGTGCGACAGTCTTTGCCGGATATCTGTGGCAGCGAAATGCTTACCCTGATCGGTGAAACCGAATCGGTCCTATCTCAATTCTGTCCACCCGCCTGTTTGCGAGCGAAAGGCCAGTTGGCGCGTCGTGGTGCGAATCATAGTCACGTCGTTGGTCTGGTCGATGGATTGTATCTGTTCGTGCGCCGACCAGCGCATGGTAAAGAAACCTCCGGTGAATGCGGAAAACACCAGGGCTCGCTCAGAGGTAATCACAACGATGACATGGCCGCGACCCTGCAGTTGTTTGACGGTTTCATTCGGCCCCAACGCATCGCTGAACCAATGGCCACGACTTTCTTGAAACCCATGGACTCGCCGGTTGGTCTGCACCACAAGCAGGCGTGGCAGTACCTGATGCCGTTCAACCTGCTCTTCGACACCCAGCTGCACCTCTGTCCATCGACGTAAGCCAGAAGCGAAGCCCAACAGTCGGCGGGTGGTCTGGGCAAAGCCGGCTGGTCCCTGAGCCGCCGTGGTGACGAGTGTTTCATTGACCCCCAATGGTTCCTCGACAGGACTGCCACCTCCTGGGAGCGCAACGACTCTGTCTTTGACGACCGTGACTAGGACATCGATCTGGCGAACTTGTGCGAAGGCAGGACTTGAACCCAGGGAAACTAGGATCACAAGCGCAAGCGTGACGTAACTGGTGGTGGAAAGCATCGGCATTCCGTTCGTAGGGCTGGTTGAGTGTCGCCTACCCATAAAGCATCTTGCAACAGATCGCACCGGAGGTTCTCATGGAAAGCCTATGGTGGCAATAGAGCGCCATCGGCCCGTTAGGGCCGACGACCGGTACTCGCTTTCCGTCGAATGGCAATAGGTTCTACAGGGCGGGCAGGGTCAGTAACTTCTTCATTTCGCAGTGTGCAAGAACGACGTCTGGGGCACGCTGTAGTGCCTCATAGTAACTCCGCTCATATCCATCACCGAGTTCCGAGGGGCGAATGAGTGATCGCACCTCGGTCAACAAGACCGCTACATCATCGACGCTCAGTTGGTCCTTGCCATCGAGCAATTCATCGATACGGACAACCATGTTGGAAAGCGGATGCAGCCAGGTAAACCACGGGTCGTTCATCACCAACTGTAAGAGTTGGCCGGTGCTGTCCACTCGACCGTAAATGCGCTCATAGGTTAGCTGTTCGGCGACGATCAAGGCCTTATGCAGCCCTAAGAGTCCATACCGAACATCCGCCAAGGTTTTCCTGAGCGGGTTGGTTTCTCGAATCTGTGTCTGTTTCGATGAAAGAGCCATATAAATAATCCTAGGTCAATGAGAAAATAGGGACTCAGGGGCCTTCATGTGTGAAGAGTCAATCACGTTATATGCTCTTATCGGTGATCAGCGGTTTGTTCTGTAGTCGCAACGGGGGGCATGGCGATGGGTTGGTTGGGGGCAGATATTCATCGCTATCATCCGAGCCGAGTTGGTTCTGTGGCGTGCCAGAAGTCAGCGTCATTATTCGCGTAATTCTGAGGATAGGGAGACAGCAGCCTGCCGCCGGTTCGGATTCTGTGCACCCGTTCCTTCCGAAGACATATGTTTCTGTGGGCTGAGAAGGTTCCCATAGAAGGCAAATAGCTCACCGGTCAGACGGGTTGCGTTCTCCGGATCGGTTGGGTGTTTTCGCCGGATATAGTCGTTGAGCACCAGGCCTTGGGCGGTTTTATGGACATGCGGCTGGTCCAGGTTCATACGGTAGCGCTCGATGGCGTTGGCGACGCGACTGATGAAGATCACGGTACCATCTGGTTCCAGCCGCTCGACGATTCCCACATGGGTCAGAGGATCGTTCAACTTGCCGTCTCCGTTGAAATCCCATGTATTATCGAAAAACACGAGATCGCCTGGGTTGATATTCGACTCTCGATGAAGGGTGCCATGCTGACGCACATGATTGTGAATGAGTCTGACGCCGTTCCCTTTCGGATCATTGAACGCTCCACGATACAGATCGATCCCGTGCTCCAGGAAGATGGCACGTGTCACCCCCGCACAGTCGTAGGCGATCCGCTTGCCCTGGCTTGCAATGGCCCGTGCTCCGACGAGCCGTGCTGCAGACTCGACGATGGCTAATCGGCTGGGGAGAGATGTCATGAAGGATGTTGGGTGACTCCCTGGGCCTGATCTGGGAGCAGGCTGCGGCAATGCCGGTACGTCACGAGGCTCCATCTTGCTTGCTGAGAGTGGGGGCGCAATGATTGCTCGCTTCCGCGTCTGAGCCGGCTGGGTGCAGCCCACGAGAGTCGTGATCACAAGAACAACTATGATCAGGACGAAAGGCATCGGTGGTTACCGCACGTTCACAAATCGGCCTTGGGCTGTCTGCCGAAGCGCATCGATGTCTTCACGCCGGGTGACTGAAAGCGGAACCGTCTGGGTCAATTCTTCGATGAGCAGGTCGGTCGTGAGCGGAGTTTTTTGATGCAGCGCTCGATAGAGGGCCGTGACCACCGCCTGTTCGATTTCTGAGCCGCTGAAGCCGTCGCTTGCGCTGACGATCTTGCTCAGGTCGAACGTCTTGCTGTCCTGCTTCCGGAGGCCCAGGTGAATCTTCCAGATGGATTCCCGTTCGGTATGGTCTGGCAGATCGACGAAAAAGATCTCATCGAATCGCCCTTTGCGCAGGAGTTCGGGCGGCAATGACGACAGATTGTTGGCTGTGGCGACGACGAATACGTCCTGCTTTTTTTCCTGCAGCCACGTGAGAAAGGCACCGAAGAGTCGGCGACTCAACCCTGCGTCGGCGTCGCCGCTTCCTCCGCCGGCGACCATCGCTTTCTCGATTTCGTCGATCCAGAGGACAATCGGGGACAAGGATTCCGCCATTTCAATCGCCTTGCGGAAATTCTTTTCCGATTCGCCAACAAACTTGTCAAATAACCGGCCGGCATCGAGTTTCAAGAGCGGGAGTTTCCATTCCCGTGCGATGGCCTTGGCGGCGAGCGACTTACCGCAACCTGGCACCCCCACCAGCATGATGCCGCGAGGCGGGGTGAGATTGAGCGCTTTGGCTTCGGCGGTAAACCCTACTTGGGCGCGATCCAGCCAGGACTTCAGATTGGTGAAGCCTCCCAACTCAAACCGATTGTCCTCCACGGGATAGTATTCCAAGAGGCCGCCGTCCTTGATCGCCTGCACCTTACGTTGCAGGATAGTTTGGACATCCCTGGGAGAGAGAGAGCCTCGTTCCACGATGCATTGGGCGATGACCTGGCGAGCTTGGTGGAGCGTCATCCCCTGTAAGGCGCGGAGAATCGCATCGGACGCGTGGGTTGTGGGGCCGTTGTCGGCTACCTTGGTCTCGCTGATCGAGTTGAGCATACTGTGCACAAGAGTTGTCGAGCGTGGGCGAGCGGACGTTCGAGGTCCCAGCGATTGGAGCAGGCCCTGTAGCATGGATAGAAGTTCGTCTCGATCCGGCAGTTTCAGCTCGAGTCGCACCGCGATTTTGTCCAGGTCCATTGGTAGGGAAATCGGCTGACCGGTCAGCACGCAGGTGGCCCGTGATCGGCTGTAGATAGCTGCCACCTCTCGAAGCTGTCGGCAGACAGCGGGATCTTGCAGGTGCGGTCCAAGATCCTTGAGCCAAAACACCGCCTCTACAGTCAACCCATGAAGGTGCTGAAGGACCGCCAAGGGGGTCGCGGTCATCTTACTGAGGGTTGCGCTCTCGTCGGCGCGGGTGAGCCCCCTGGTGATGGACCACTCGAAAAGCGGCATGCGCTCTTGTGCGGTCACCGATTGTAGTAAGGCCAGGACCCGCTCCTCCTCCACCGTTTCGATGACGACGAGAGGATGGGAGGAGCGAATGAGAGTACGGAGATCGTGCACGCTGGTCGACAAAGCCATCGGAGGGCAATGCTAGCACGAGGCCTCGGCCGGACCAAGAAAACCGGTGATTGTAACCGTCGCTGGTCGAAGGCTTATGTTTTGGCTGGACTGTCAAGTGCCTTGTTGATTTCGTTGATCAGACGGCGTTCGATTTCGCTCGTTTCTTCGTGGCTCACGGTTAAGATACGCCCCCCCTGTGCGACTCGTTCGAATTCCGCCTTCACGCCGAGCTTGGTGAGACTATCAGGAAGCGCTTGAAGAGAAATGAGGTATTGATTTCTCGAGCCCGTCACTTCGAGCGAGGCCGGGTTGGAGACCTTGCGCTCCGTCACATAGACCGCCCGTTGATCGGTCTTGACGCTGACCTTCAGACGATATCCGTTGCGTGCCAGCGAATCCTCAACGACTTTCGCCACGGCCGGCATAGGCCGAGGGAGGGTATCGGACTGCCCGCCTTTCTCCTCGATTTTGAGGGATTCTGTCATCTGCGTAGCAACCATTCGTTTGGTCTCAGCCAGCTGCAGTTCCAGTAGCTCGATCTGGTGGTTGGCTTCCACCTTCGTGGCTTCCGTCGTGCTCTTTGCGTCGCGGAGTTCTTGATTGAGCAGATCGATTTGTTGCTGCATGACCTTGTTCCCGTCCTGCAACGAGCTCAGGAGAGACTCTTGTTTGATGACCTGTCTCTTGAGCACTTCGTTTTCGGCGCGGAATGGGCTGTCATCCGGAGTACATCCAAAGACAGCCAAAACCAATAGGAACCCGACCTGTATCGACCATCGAATAAGTAGCGTTTCGTTGTGCACGCGAGCGTCCTCCCAATTCGGTGGGTGAATTATCTACACTTCTGATGAACTTGTCCATGTGATATCCGATAGGTGTCCGTTCCTGCGACTCACCAATATGCCTTGTGGGTGAACGCCACAGTCGCACGTATCCTGTCGTTGTTGCCTTTGCTTTTCATGCAGTTGTCGGCGGCGATGGAGAGAAAACAGACTGCGCTGAGTCCTATAGCGAGAGGACTATGGTCCATACGGCCGGATCATTGAGGGCAAATTTCCCATGTCTCAGATCCAATTGGTCCCGTTGGAATACAGGGTGGTGTCTTGGCACGCTAACCATAGTGGATCTCTGGTCTGCTCGCTTGCGCTTTCTGCTCGTTGGACTGTAGCATGCCCGTATAATGACTGCCTTGGTTCGGAAGACCTTTTCGGTTCCACCCCTCGGTTGTAACTGCTCAATCATCGGTGATCCCGTCACGAAACAAGCGGTCGTCATCGACCCCGGCGGCGCGCCGGAGCGAATTCTCCAGGAGGTGCAGCAACTGGGGTTCACCGTCAACCGCATCCTCCATACGCATGCCCATCTCGACCACTTTCTGGCGTCCAGCGAGATCAAGAAGGCGACCGGAGCGGCGATTTGCCTGCATCAAGACGATCTGCAACTGTGGAATAACCTCGAACTGCAATGTCGGGTTTTTGGAGTGTCATATGTGCCGGCACTGGCGCCGGACCATTGGCTGACAGATGAAGAAAAGGTGATGCTGGGGCAGGTGCCGATAGTTGCACTCCATACACCGGGCCATACGCCTGGATCGATGAGTTTCCATGTGCCGAATGACAAGCTCCTGTTGGCCGGGGATACGCTTTTTCGGGGAAGCATTGGGCGGACCGACTTATGGGGCGGCAACTTTGAGACCATCGAGGAGTCGATTCGTGAACGACTCTACACCCTCGATGAAACTACGACAGTTGTGACTGGTCATGGGCCGGATACCGAAATCGGTCTCGAAAAAGAATCAAATCAGTTTGTTCGTGTATGAGCACTACTCTCTGGTCATACGCTCTTTGAGGCGCTCGATTCGCTTGTCGGTGGATTGCTTGATAAAGGTCATATTCTCGGCGAGATGTTGCTGGGCGTTGATCTTCCCTTCATCGCGACGTTTTTGCTGATCGAGCCCAAATTGGGCGATGATCGGTCCGTCTTCCTTGTAGAGTTCTTTCCAGATCTCGGTACATCGTAATTGTTTGGCGGTCGGATACTTGTCACATGGCGGATCGGCAGCCGCCGAAACTGAAGTGGTGAGGAGTGAACTGATGAGTAGAGCGGAAACACTCAACCAGTACTGACCTATGCGTGTCGTCATCTGAATGACCCTCCACAAACCCCAGCACCATACCACAAGTTGGGATGTGACGCAGACCCTCCAAGCCTATGAAAAGGATGCCGAGATCTTTCTCAAACATTGGGGAAGAAAGAGATACAAGCGGCCGGCACTACTCGTTCAGTGGCTGAAGCTCTTACCTGAACGTGCGGTTCTGCTCGATCTGGGCTGTGGGGCAGGGCAAGATTCCCGCCATCTCGCGAAGCGTGGTCATCACGTGATTGGACTGGATCGGACTATGCCGCTGCTGCAATTTGCGGACGGGCGGATTCCGTCGGTGCCGCTTATCCTCGCCGATATCAGAGCGCTTCCTCTTCGAGCGGATAGCCTGGACGGAGTTTGGGCGGCGGCCTCGTTGATTCATCTACCGAAGAGAGCTGTGCAGAGCGTGTTGACCGAACCTCGTCACCTGGTGAAACCGCAAGGATTTTTTGCCGCGACCTTTACCTACGGGAGCAACAGCCGCATCAAGTGGACAGGCTGGATGCCCGGCCGCTATTTCGCACGATGGAAAAAAGACGAACTGGCACGGACACTCCACCGAGCCGGATGGGAGGTCTTGTCATTACAGGTAGTGAGCAATCAGGAGCGTAAGGGGAGGTGGATCAATATGATCACTATGAAAGTCGAGGTTTAGCAAGAAAATGCGGCCTGCTCAATCGGAAACCAGTCGTGTGCCTAACATGCCTCCTTCTCATGAAATCTCTAATCCCTTACGAATCGATTTGTGAGAAGTCCGTAGCCTATAAGGATGCCGTCGATCCTCAAAACGCTCAGAACTAGGATTGTCAGAATTTGCTCCCATTCTGCGGCAGTCACCACAAGCACAAAGGATTTAATCGTGTTAATCATTTTTCAGATCAGAGCAATGATCAAGTGGTGTCTTGAACTCTTTGGTCGACATGCCAACGGCTGGTCCAGTTGTCTCCGTAATAAGTAGAGCTGCTATGTGTGAGTGCTCTCCAGGCTTATTGGCATGTTTGTATTTCAGCACAGTCCACACATTTGCCCCACCTGAAATTCTGTTTCTGGACCCGACATGGCTATGCCATTCGACCAGTTCCCACGGTGCTCGGTCTTTTCGAAACACAAATTGCATCTCAATGCCGTTTTTGTCGAAGCGAGTTTCATAAGCGTACGACATCAAACTGGTAAGACCTAAGCACAACATAGCAATGGACACGGTGAAAGCCAGGACTAATGGAGTCAGAGGAAGAGCTTGGTCCGCGATCCCTACAAGGCTTAGAGTCGCTAACCCGCCGAGGAGACATCCAGCACCTGTCGCCATCAAACCAAGTAGTATGGTAAGGAAACGGTTCATCAACAGGAGCGGAGTGTTACTGGCCTGGCAGCGATGCCGTGGCTCTCTGCTCCAGTGTCACATAGACCTTGTCTTGGAAGGTGTAGTAGCCACCGTTATCTTTGTCCGTTGAAATGCACGCTGGTGAGAAGATGATGGCGCAGCCAAAGATATGGCCCAGGACCCACCAGGACCAGGTTCTCGTCAAAGTCATGGTCTGTGGTTCATACCCGTCTTTGGTGATGACTGCCTGGTGGTCCTCTTTTCGGTTGAGAGAGACGGTTCCCGGGGCGAGCACGTGCACGCGGTCATCGACCACGACCTGAGCATCGAGTGGTGTCGTGAAGATGGTGACGGACTGATGGTCACCATGCCACCAGGTGCCACAGCCGGAGAGCGAGACCAGTCCCAAGAGCAGAGTAATACTTCCAAATCGTAATTGGCTAGCCCAGTGCCTCATAGCGATTTCTCCTCGCTGATAGATCTCCCGCGAGGCATTCTTCCACTGACCAGCTGGTCCTTCTAGCGGATTCGCAAATCTTGCAGGAGATGCGTCAAGGGGAGAAATCGGGTTAGATCTTCATGGCTTCGTTTACTTCACGCAGCGTTGCACTGGCGACCGCAGCAGCGCGTTTGCTGCCGGCATCGACGATTTCATCGACGCGGGATGACTCTTGCGTGAGTTTGGCGCGTTTGTCCCAGATCGGTGCCAACTGTTCCACCATGCGGTCCGCCACGAGTTTCTTGCAGTCGATACAGCCGATCGCAGCGGATCGGCAGTCTGTGTTGACCTGGTCTTTGACCTCTTGTGGGGAGTAGATGTTGTGGAATTCGTAGATGGGACAGAGGTCGGGATTGCCTGGGTCGGTCCGCCGCACACGGGCTGGGTCGGTGACCATGGTCTTGAGCTTCTGCCGAACGACCGGTTCGGTATCAGAGAGGTTAATCGTATTGTTGTAACTCTTGCTCATCTTTCGGCCATCGGTGCCAAGCACCTTGGGAAACTTGGTCAGGTGTTCCTTCGGCTCAGGAAAGACTGCTGTTTTGTAGATATCATTGAATCGCCGGGCGAGCTCTCTCGTCAGTTCTAGATGGGGGAGTTGATCCTTGCCTACCGGAACAAAATCGGGTTTGTACAAGAGGATGTCGGCGGCTTGTAGGACTGGGTAGCCGAGAAAGCCGTAGGTCGTGAGGTCTTTTCCCTTGATCTCCTCCTGTTTCTCCTTGTAGGTCGGGTTGCGTTCCAGCCACGAGACAGGCGTCATCATCGAGAGTAAGAGATGCAGGATCGCATGTTCCGGAATCCGCGACTGGATAAAGATCGTAGACCTGTCCGGGTCGATACCGCCGGCCAGCCAATCGATCAGCATCTCCTGCACAAAGGTACGAATGCGACTTGTGTCGGCATAGTTCGTCGACAACGCGTGCCAGTCGGCGACGAAGAAATAGCAGTCATACTGTTCTTGCAAGGCCTTCCAGTTTTCTAAGGCGCCAAGATAGTTACCGAGATGCATGAGGCCGCTGGGCTGCATGCCGCTGAGGACTCGTCTGCGAGGTGTGGTCATTCTGCGACTCCTGGACGGAGACCGAGTGCTGTTGACAAGATTGTCCCGGACAGTCCCTTGGCAAAGGTTCCGGTGATCATGTGGATAATGCCTAGTTCTTTGTCGAATACGATGAGCCCCACCAGGATGAGCATGCCATACGGCTCCAATCGCGCGAGTGTCATCGCTGGTTTTGGCGGCAGCAGCGCCGTTAGGATCCGGCCGCCGTCGAGCGGTGGGATGGGAAGCAGGTTGAACAGTGCGAGAAACACATTGATCATGACGGAATAGAGCGCCATGACGGCGATTGGGCGAAGAAACATGGTTGTGAGGAGGCCTGAAGACTCTTCAGCCTCGGTGGCGCTGCGAGGCGACAAGGTCGGTTCGAACGTCAGGATCAACGCCAAGAGCAAGGCACTGACGACGGCGAGCAGCAGGTTCATCCCCGGTCCGGCCGCTGCCACAAGTGCCATGTCGCGTCGAGGCTGGTGCATATTCCGAGGGTCAATCGGAACCGGCTTGGCCCAGCCCAACAGAAAGCTCCCAGGCAATATCAAACAGATAAGCGGCAAGATAATGGTACCGAACGGATCGATATGGGCCAGTGGATTGATGGTGAGCCGTCCTTCACGTTTTGCCGTCGAATCGCCGCATTTCTCCGCCATCCACCCATGCGCATATTCATGGAGCACCATCGCGAACAACAGGGGGAGCCCCATATACGAGATTGTGTGGATGATTTGTGAGAGGGAGTTCATGAGTGGTCAGTTCTCGCCCCAGTCCGAATAGCCTGGTTAATCCAATTGCACAAACTTACCCTGTTTCACCTGCAGAAGAAAGAGCGGGCGGTGCAGGGTGCCATCCGGTCCGAAACTGGCCGGTCCGGCAAGTGTCGGTAGGTTGCGCTGCGTCATGAGGAAGTCGTGGAGCGCTTCGCCGGAGGTTGCTCCGTGGCGGACGCCTTCAATGACGACTCTGGCGGCGTCATATCCCTGCATGGTGAAGAGCGAGGGGGTGGACTGAAAGCGCTTGTGGTACCGCTGAACAAACTCCTGTACGGCAGGATTCGGGCTATCGACGAAGAAGCCATCCACGAATGTTGCACCGTCGACTGTCCGATCGGCGGTGCGGGCAAAGTCCTGCGAGTTCCAGCCGTTGGTACCTAGCAGCGGGGCTTTGATGTCATGAAACGCCAGTTGCGCGGCGAGGAGGCCGATCTCGTGTGAGCGACTTGGGATGAAGATCGCGTCAAACCCTGGAGTGTAGAGGACGCGCTTTTCATTTCGACTGAGGGGCTTACCGGGCTGTCGTGGTATGTCAACTGGAACTGCCAGCCCATACTTTTTCAGGTCTTCGGCTTTGAGCCGCTGGATCTGCGGACCAAAATCCGTTTCGCCTTCCTTGAAGGCTTCTATCGCAATAATTTCGCCGTCGAGTCGGCGCACCTCCTGCGCGAAGAGCCGTGCCAATTCTCGCCCATAGACGGTGTCGGGGTGGAGAATACAGAATCGTCGATAGTCCTGCTGTTTCGCGGCATAGGTCGCGATGCGTTCGGCTTGCATGGCGTAGGTCAACGACGTGCTGAAGAGGTAACTGCCCAACCGACGGACATTGGGGAGTGTGGCTGCCGGTGTAATCAAGGGGATCCTGGTTTTTTGCGCCATTTCGGCCATGACCGGAAGGTTTTTTGACAGCATTGGGCCAATGACGACGAGTGGACGGTCGTCATGAAGTAGCGTCGAGAGATCGTCCAAAAAGCCTTGCCGATCGGCATCATGATCCTTCACGATCAATCCAACAGATGGGGTGCCAGGCTGCTCATGAGACCGTTCCACCGCCAACTGAATGCCCTCTAGGACGTCATTGGCGAAGGCGGACAAGTGGCCTGACAACGGAAGGACGGCTGCGATAAAATATTGGTTGGCTTTCAACCTTGACTTGATGAGTTCCAGTGATTCGCTGGCTTTCGGGACGGAGGGGTGAGCAGGAAACGCAGCGAGAAAATGCCGGGTCTCCCGTTCGGCCAAGTGGTCTTCGCCTCGCACAATGTAGTAGTCGATCAGTCGGAGGGAGGCAAGGTCGCCGGGATAGGAACGAAGATAGGCATCCCGCACTCGGGTCAACCCTTTTTTGTCCAGCTTTTCGGTGATGAATTGACGAATCTGTTCCCGGGTCTCCGCCATCTGTGTGTCGGTGCTGCCGGCCATGCCTTCCAGTAAGGTATGGATGGCTCGGACATAGTCTTTTTTTTGGGCGAATGCCTCGGCAGTCAGCTGCTGTGCCTCGCGTTTTGTTGCGTCGTCGAGTGCCGTTGTCCGTACTTGTGTCAGCAACGGCAATGCCAAGTCGATATTGCCCATCGCAGCATGGATGCGGGCCAATATGAGCTTGCCTCGATCCACGAGGTCGGATTCGGGAAACTCCGTCTGAAGTTGGTTCAGAGAGCGGATCGCCTCTCCATAGTCCTTCATTCCATAGAGCGCGGCGCCCAGCAGTAGGTAGGTATCATCGAGATATTCAGCTGGTGGAGTGGTGGTCAAGAAGCGACGCAAGACTGTGGCCGCGGATTCCGGATCGCCTTTTTCGATCAGGTGCTTGGCCTGGTTCAAGACCGGTGGGTTTGGAAGAATGATCTTGACGGGATCTGCTGCCACTGCTCTGCTCGGTTGAGTCGACATGAGGTCGATTCCAAGCGTCAGAGTAAGAGCCATGGCAACCAAGAGCGGCGGCCATGCAGAGCTGGAAGAGGGGTTATACGAGTGGGTGAGCATTACGTTCGATCGGCGGTAGGCCGTAGCAGACTAGTATCGGAAAGGGTGCGACCTGTCAAGGAGAACTACAGCGGCATCATTGTACTGGTGAAGTGAGTTGGCTATAGTCCATCTCTCCGACCACCATGGCTGAACCAACCGCACCATTACTGGACCCTCTACTTGAACGGTATCTCAGTGAGCTGCGGATTGAAGGTGGATTGGCCACTAATACGCTGGAGTCCTACCGGCGAGATCTTTTACGTTTGCAGCGATACTTGCTGCCGCATCGACTCAGTATCGGAGACTCCGTTCCACCGCACACGATCCGGTCCTTTCTCGCAACCCTCAAACACGAGGCCCTCGCGGCTTCATCGATTGCTCGCCTCCTCTCGGCGATGCGAGGGTGGTATCGCTTTCTGGTTCGAGAACATCTCGTGAAGACCAGTCCTCTCCGTGATATGACGGCGGCGCATCGGCCGGTTCGATTACCGAAGACGCTGACACACCAGGAAATAACGGCGCTGCTAGAGCTGCCGGCTCGCGGTCGTGCTGAGGATCAACGCGACCGCGTGATGCTGGAATTGCTGTATGCAGCTGGGCTGCGGGTGTCGGAGCTTGTTGGGCTCAGTCTGTCGCAGATCGACGTGAATCTGGGCTGTGTGCGAGTCGTAGGGAAAGGTGCCAAGGAGCGAGTCGTCCCGATTGGACAGACTGCGGTCAAGATGCTGGTTGATTACGTGGAACATGTGAGACCCGTTCTACTCAAAGGGCGATCGTCCCGTGCCTTGTTCATCAGTCGGCGAGGACAAGGACTGACGAGGCAGGCATTTTGGAAGCTGCTTCTGCGGCGAGCCCGACGCGCTGGTATTTCGAAATCGATTTCTCCGCACATGCTGCGGCATTCTTTTGCCACGCATTTGCTGGAGGGGGGAGCCGATTTGCGAGTCGTGCAATCCTTGTTGGGGCATGCAGACATCGCGACGACTCAAATCTATACGCATGTGGAAGGCAGCCGGTTACGGCACGTCCATCGCCAATACTTTCCGCGACAGCGCGGTCGACGACGGCCAGGTGTGGAAAATTCTACGAAGCGCAAATAGCTAGGAATCAGTATGGTGTGAGGTTGAATGAATGGTAGGTGAACCCGTTGACAAGGAATCATGGACTTGATACCCTCCGCATCGGTTGCTAAGAAAATCGGGCGGATAGCTCAGTTGGGAGAGCGCTGCCCTTACAAGGCAGAGGTCACAGGTTCAATCCCTGTTCCGCCTACCATGCAGGAGTGGTGGTGCGTAGAGCGAGGATGTGTGCTTGCTGGGCAGAGGATCTGTTTCTTGCTCAGGAATTGATCGGTGACCACCGATTTCGTCTTGTCATGCTGTTGTTCTGCCATTGATAGACTTTGCGGGGCCGTCGTTCAGCCTGGTTAGGACGCCAGATTGTCAATCTGGAAGTCGCGGGTTCAAATCCCGTCGGCCCCGCCATTTTCTTCAGAGTTTGGTACAATCCACTTTGCCAAGAAATCGTGAGCGCTGAGGAGGGAGAGTAGAGACTCGTATGTTTCAAACTGGACCACTGGGAGTTATTCTGTCGCTCGGGATCGTATCCAAGGTGGTCCTCGTGCTCCTGGTCTGCTTTTCCATTGCGTCCTGGGCCATCATCTTCTACAAGTTGGCCGTGTTTCGCACCGCTGATGCAAAGGATCGTCATTTTATGACCTTGTTGCTGCGGGCCAGAGATGTGGAGGACGTGACTCGGCATGCGCAACAGACGATAGGGAGTCCCTGCGCAAAGATCTTTCATGCCGTGATTCAACGGATCGGCTACCTTCCCACCGAGAGGAATGAAAACGGTTCCGTCGCCTATGATCGACATGTGATGGAGCGGACGGCGGCCCATCTTGCGCAGGGGCAAATCGCCAAGTTGGAATCGTTTCTTCCGTTTCTTGCGACGACCGGAAATATCTGCCCGTTCGTGGGCCTCCTGGGAACGGTGATGGGAATCATCGATTCATTCCGGGAAATTGGAACCCAAGGGACAGCTAGTATTGCGGCGGTGGCTCCCGGCGTTTCCGAAGCCTTGATCGCGACCGCAGCCGGATTGTTTGCCGCCATTCCAGCCGTCATTGCCTATAATTATTTTCTCGTACGTATCAGACGTGCCGCCATGCATATGGATTCGGTTGTGGTGGAGCTCCTGGCTTTGATACCAGCCCAAACGAGACCCGTCGATCCGTCCGTCGGAGCGAAGGGATGATGCTTGAGACGAGGCAGCGACGATTTTTAGCCGAAATCAACGTGATTCCGCTCGTGGACGTGGTATTGGTGCTTCTGGTGATCTTTATGGTCACGGCGCCGATGCTCTATCGAGGCATGGACATCAAGTTGCCGACTTCCGCGTCGAACACGATCAAGCCGGAGATCCGAGCGGTGCTGACGATCGAAAAGGATCAACGCCTGTACCTCGACAAGGATCCGGTGAGCGTCGCTCAGTTAGAGCGAAAGCTGCGCATGATGAAAGCAGAGCATGCCGATGTGTCGGTGTATTTACGCGCTGACCGGGACGTGCCATACGGAATTGTGGTTCAGGTGATGGATGGAGTCAAACAAGCCGGCATCGAGAAACTTGGCATGGTGACTGACCCCACCGGACCTGAACGTGTCAGTGAGGGTACGTCATCCCAACACAATTAGTAGGATAAGGTCCACGGTGCAGGCTTGGGCATCAGCCGGCATGGTTTCGGATGATGAATGGCAGGCGACACTGACTCGTCGTTTGGGCTTTGCTGTCATCGTTTCTCTGGTCCTGCATATTGGCATCCTGGTAATGGTGGGTTGGGTTCGACTGCCACGGCATGGCGAACGGCCTCTGACGTCGATTGAGATTTCCCTTGCGAGTCTGCCAACGCTTCCGGAGAAAGCCGTTGAACCCCAGAAAAGTCAGCCGATTAAGAAAGATGTCGAACAGCCCAAGCCGGTACAGCAGACGAAGCCTATCGAGCAATCCAAAGCTCTTGAGCGTCCCAAACTCATTGAACAGCCTAAATCTGCTCCTCCCGTGAAAGCGGCACCCGTGTCCCTTCCGCCTGTGGCGGCAGCACCTGTTCCTCCTCCGGTGGCTCTAGCCAAACCGTCGAATGATCTCATGCGCGATATTATGAAAGATATTGAGTTGCCTCCGGATGCTCCAAAGCACGGGGACATCAGCCCGGAGGACAAGCCGAGAAAATCACCGGTGATGAAGCTGCCAGATGTACCGGTTGTGACGGAAGCAAAGGAGGCAACGCAAAAAAAGCTGGTCACCTCTGCTCAGTCCTCATCCTTGACGGAAGATCTGGCGAAGGAATTGGACGAGGAATTGAAGAAGATCAAGACGCTTGAGGTTCCCAAGGCAGCACCACCCGTAGACGTGCCGTCAAAGCCTGTGCCTCAGCTTGAAGCGAAGATACAGAGCGCCAAGGCTGTCGACGCCACATTGAAGGTTCCGGGGATGGCTCCGGGATCCAATGCTTATCTTGCGCTTGTGCGACAACGAATCAGCAATGCTTGGAATGCCCCGCCCATGGATCTGACCAGCCATGCTTACGTCGTGGTCGTACAGTTCAGACTTCATAAGAACGGATCGGTCACCGGTGTGGCGATCGAGCAATCGTCGGGAAACGAGTACTATGATTTGGCCGGGAAACGGGCTGTTCTCAGCGCAAACCCATTGCCGGTGTTTCCAGCTGATTTCACGGATCTGTATTTTGATGCTCACTTCACCTTTACCGTCGGAGAGCCACAAGGATAAACCATGACGTTTCGAGTTGTTGTGTTTGTCAGCCTGTGTGTATCGATCGGCGTGGCGTGGATCATTGAATCCGGTGCCGCCGACGTCTTTCTTGAAGCCACCAGACAGGATTTCCAAAAGATTCCACTTGGAATCGCAGGGATTGAAAACCTGGGTGGATCGGAGTCACCTGAGGCACGTGTGAAGCTGGGCACGCGCATTGAAGATGTGCTCAAGGCGGACGTGCGGCGCTCGCTGGTCTTTGCGCTTGTCGATTTGCCGAGTCTTGGCATTAAGGTCGGTCATCTCGGGGCGGAGCCTGATCCCTCCTTCAAACAAGCCGCCGAGAATGGAGTGTCTGTCATTGTGTGGGGTCAGGCGGGGATGAAAAGCGGGAACAAGGATGCTGATCTCAGTATGGATGGCTATGTGTATGACGCTGGGAGCAATGAAGTCGTGGGCGGGAAGCGCTATGTTGGTTCGACCTCGGTCGCCCGCCTCATGGCCCATCGTTTTGCGGATGAGTTGGTCTTTCGCTATACGGGCGAGCCAGGAATTGCCAGGACGAAGATCGCCTATGTCTCGGAATTGGGGACGGCTCGTGAATTATTCGTGATGGATTACGATGGATATGATCCGCGTCAGCTGACGGCCGATGGGTTCTTGAATCTGATGCCACGCTGGTCGCCGGATCGCCGATTTCTGGTCTTCACGACGTACCGTAATCGGAACACGCAGGATATCGACATGATTGAGCTGGCCACGGGAAAGCGATGGACACTTGTCGCGCAAGGGGGGTTGAACATCACTCCGGTTTTCTCTCCCGATGGGAATTCGCTGGCCTACTCATCAAGCCATGAAGGAAATGCCGAATTGTACCGTTTGGATACTAAGACGAAAGCTGTTCAACGACTGACGACGCATGCGGCCGGGGACTTGTCGCCCTCGTGGTCGCCCTCGGGCCGGGAGCTCGTATTTACGTCTGATCGGAGCGGTGGACCACAAATTTTTCTCATGAGTGCCGATGGTTCCAATGTACGTCGATTGACGTTCGAGGGAGACTATAATGCAGCGCCGGTCTGGTCTCCTCGAGGAAATTGGATAGCCTACGTGTGCCGGACTCCCAAAAAAGAGTACAAACTGTGTGTGATCACCCCCGATGGTCAGAAACGTCTACAATTAACGACAGGACTGGGAGTGGATGATTCTCCGTCCTGGTCTCCAGATGGACGGCATCTCGTGTTCAGCTCGACGGTGGAAGGGAAGAGTCAGATCTACATGATCGATGCGGACGGTAAAGACCTCGAGCGCATTACGTTCACCGGCACTCACAATAGTGCGCCGTCTTGGTCCCCAGCCTCGTAAATTTCCAGGAAGGCATTGACGGCAATCGTCCTAGGTTGTAAGAAAAGGGACGGCATTTCACAGGAGGGAAGGAATCCAATGAAAAAAATACCAGTCAGCTATCTGCCGTTGATTCTTGGTGTTATCGTACTGGGAATGCCAGCATGTTCAAAGAAGGCGGTTCGATCTGGGGGCGATATGCAGGCGTTACAAGAGGAGACGGCCAAGGGAGGGGGAGGCAAAAACGGAACGGGTTCAAGTTTTCCCGATACGTCGTTTTCTGGGCGTGATGAGTCGAACAACTTACGGGGGTTGGATCGCAATCCTTCGGAAGAACGGTTGGGCGGACATGCCGGTAATACAGGGAATCCAGGCAGTGCCGGCCATGGCACCGTGATGGTTGCCAAAGCAGATCCCGGCGCCGTCGCCCGCCAGTTGGCTGAAATTCGTGCAGAGCAGGTGGCTTCCGTCGCGGCTGGACTTCGGGATGTCTTTTTCGCGTACGACAGTTTTTCAGTCACTGATGAAGGACGTCATGCCTTGGCTGGTGATGCGGAATGGGCCAGATTGAATCCGAACATACAGCTGAAAATCGAAGGCCATTGTGATGAGCGGGGCACCTCAGCGTACAATTTGGTGCTGGGTGAGAAGCGCGCGAAGGCCGTTCGGAATTATCTCGTCGAGCTGGGAGTGGCTCCTACGTATTTGTCGGTCGTCTCCTACGGCAAAGAACGGCCGTTCTGCACAGAACATACAGAATCATGTTACTCGCAGAATCGCCGTGGACATCTCGTTGTCAAGACAGGAAAGTAGTGAGCTGGTCGCGCCGCTTGCCCGAACGTACCCTGATCGTAGGCGATTGTTTGGATCTTAGGACATGATGTTTCCACTACGAACCGCGTATGGTGTGCTTCTCGGTATTGCCGTGGGTGGTTTCATACTGTCCGGGTGTGTCGCGCAGCAGTACGATCTGAAAAAAGCGGAAAAAGATCTTCAGCAGCAGCTGTCCCAGACCAGAGCCAGGCAGAGCCAGGAACTTTCCACGTTACGTGAACAGGAACTGCCGCAATTACGAGGAGAACTGGAAAAGGCGCTGAACCAGGCACGAGAGCTCCAGGGCAAGCAGGAGGACTTCAAGCATCGGTCAGCCCAGTTGGAGCAGCAGACCAAAAGGCTGGAACAATTGGCGGCCAAGCTCGAGGCCGACAGTAGCACACGGTATCTGTGGATGCAGAAGAGCTTCGAGACGCAGGATGTGAAGGTGTCAGCCCGGCTCGACGAACTATCGAAGGCCATGGAGGCGTTGAAAAAAGAGGTCATTGATGTCGTCCAGCGCACGAACGAGGGGTTGACAAAACGCGTCGATGTTAAGCTGGAAGGGCATCAAAAAGAGTTGGCCGAGCACCAGAATAAGATTGAACAGATCTCTCAAAAGTTCACGCAGTTCAATCAGGCGCTGACGGGATTTCGAGAGGCGCTGACCGGACTCAATGATCGCGTGGGCGACCATGAGCAGGTTGTCAAGCACCTGACGTCGAGAATCGATGGCGATTCAAAAGCGACCGCGACCCATGCGGAGGATGTTAACCGAAGTGTGCTTTCCATCACAAAGGCGCTTGAAGCTGTTGGGAAAAAGGTCACGGCTCGTCTGGATGATCAAGATGGGCGAATCGATGCCTTGGCGAAAACTCTGGAGCACGTATCCAATAAGCCTGCTCTTTTTCAGCAGGCTCACAAGCCGGGGCACCACTCCGCGCTAGGCCCCAATGAGCCTATCATAGAAGGAGGGGACGCCTCAAAGTTGTCTGCTGGGGCAGAGACTACGAGTGGTTCGACAACGATTGTTCCTCCTCAAGAAGCACCAAAGTTTGAACCGGCTCAGGCCAGCGTCGATCCACCTGATCGGATTCGGTATGAGCGGGTGTTAGGGGTCTTTCGGGATGGGGATTTGGAAGGCGCTCGGCAAGGATTCACCGGATTTCTTGATGAGTATCCAAACTCCACCCTTGCGCCGAATGCCCGCTTTTGGCTGGGAGAATCGCATTTCGGCAAGAAAGAGTTTCAACGAGCGATCGATGCCTACGATAAAGTAGAGATCGACTATCCTGGTAGCGAAAAAGTCCCCGCTGCCATCTTGAAAAAAGGATATGCGTATTTGGCATTAAAAGATAAAAGGCGAGCGTCGTCTGCCTTCAAGCAGGTCGTCACGCTCTACCCGAAGACTGTTGAGGCGGGAAAGGCTTCGGACAAACTGGCGCAACTCAAGGAGGTGCGGTAGCAATATGATGTGTGTCCGTACACTTGTGTCCCGTTCTGCAGCATGGGGATTATTGGCAGCGACCGTCCTGCTCACCGGCTGTGCAAAGCATGCCGATTTTATGGAAATGCGCAATCAGCTCTCGACGATCTCGCGAACGCAGGATCAGGATCATCAACGGGTCGATAGCGCGATGCGCCGATTGGATGCCATCGAGAGGAGTAAGGAGTCGGATCCAGCGAAGTTGCGATTTGATGACCTGGCAGCTCGCTTTCAAAAACTTGAAAGCCGATTGGCGAAACTGGAAGAGGTGGCCAGCCAAGCATCTGCCAAGGTGGATTCCCCGACTGAGCTGCGCGCTTCCAGGCAGGTCAAACAGACGCAATTTGTAGAGCCGATTGGGACGGTGTCTGGAATTACGCCGACATCCGCGTTCAATCTGGCCTATAATGATTATCTCAATGCAAAGTACGAGCTTGCGGTCGCAGGGTTCCAACGGTTCATTAAGGACTTTCCCGGTACGTCTCTGACTCCGAATGCTCACTATTGGTTGGGAGAATCGTATTACAACCTGAAAGACTATGGGCGGGCCATCCACACGTTTGACTCTCTTGTGGCAGAATATCCAGGGAACGAAAAGGTGCCTGCGGCGTTGTATAAGCTTGGTTTGGCGACGGCTGAGACCGGTGATCTCGTTAGGTCAAGAAAGAATCTGAAGCGAGTGCTTGAAGAGTTCCCCTCATCGGACGAATCAAAGCTGGCCAAGAATAAGTTGGCCGAAATCCGATGATTGTCGCCGTGACGCGACGTCCCCGCCTCATCATCGCCCGCTCACTCATGAGGAGTATCGTGTCGTGCTGAAAACCGACGGCAGTAGTCGGATCTGTATTCTTCCAGAAGAGGTCATCGGTCGCATTGCTGCGGGAGAGGTGGTCGAACGTCCGGCGGCGGTTGTCAAAGAGCTTCTCGAAAACAGCGTCGATGCGGGAAGTCGGTCCATCACGATCGACGTGAAGGACGGAGGACTCTCCTTGATTCGGGTGACCGATGACGGGGAGGGTATGACTCAGGAAGACGCCCCACTTGCATTTCAGCGGCATGCCACGAGCAAGCTCCGATCCGACCTCGATCTCTGGTCCATTCGAACAATGGGGTTTCGAGGCGAAGCGCTGCCAAGCATCGCCGCAGTGGCCCATGTTCGGCTGATGACGGCAACTCGTTTTGCCGAAGTGGGAACTGAGTTGGAAGTTGTTGGGGGAGTGATCGGGAGGATCGCCGATGCTCCTCCGGTCCGGGGAACACGCATCGAAATCGCAGAGCTGTTCCACAATCAGCCGGCCCGGAAGAAGTTCCTGAAGTCGACCATCACGGAGTTCTCCCATATCAGTCGGGTCGTCCAGCAGGCATCGCTCGCCTGGCCGTCCATTCATTTCCGCTTGACGCACAATGCCGAGGAGACCCTCAACTACCCGTCCGCTTCGTCAGATGATGATCGGATCGCGCAGGTCTATCGGCGCACCTTTCTCGACCAAAGTCTCCGGATCAAGGCTTCGGTCCCCGGGGCCCAACTCAGCGGGTACATTGTGGATGCGGTCCATGCAAAGCCTGCTCGCATCCCGCAAGAGTTGTTTGTGAACCGTCGTCCTGTGCGCAACGTGGCGGTGTCTCATGCCGTCGGCGAAGGGTATGGGGCATTTCTTGCCAAGGGGAGTCACCCGCGATTCGTGCTGTTTCTGGACATTGACCCGGACCGTCTCGATGTCAATGTCCATCCAACTAAACGAGAAGTGAGATTTTCTGACAGCGAGATGATTCACCAACTCGTACGGCAGGCAGTTCGCCAAGCCTTGAGCGGTGGAAAGACCGATGATCTGGGGAGGGCCCCGTTCGTAGAGTCCTCCGTGCGACGGATTTTGGGGTCCATCGTGACCACTCTCCCTGTGACCGAATCCGTGGAAGCGGAATCGATAACCCTGTCGCCCAGCCTGGAAATCCAATTGCCGTTGGTGAGTGAAGCGGCGGAGCCTTACGCGCGAGTGCCTTCCGCTGAGGTAATTGCGTTGGGGCAGATCAATCGGACGTTCCTCATCGCTCAAGTCGGGGGTGACTTGACGGTGATCGATCAACACACGGCTCATGAGCGGGTTCTGTTTGAGCGACTGTATCGCGCGTGGACGACCCGTGGTATTCAGGCCCAGCCTTTACTGATCCCTGATCCGGTCGAACTGCCGCCACTGCAAACGGCGGTGCTTCAGCGTTACCAACATGACCTGGAGCGGTTGGGAGTGGACATTGAACCTTTTGGTTCCTCAACTGTCTTGATCAGGGCAATTCCCGTCGGTCTCGGCAAGATCGATCCGACAACGTTTCTGCAGGATCTTTTGGATGACCTCACGCAATGGGACAGTGCTCCCAGTCTGGAGGCACGAGTGCGATCAGTCCTGGCATCGTTGGCGTGCCACGGCGCGGTTCGGGCCGGGCGCTCGATGAAATCGGAAGAAATCAAGGTTCTGATTGAGGACTGGCGTACTGAAGGGGAGATCACGACCTGCCCGCACGGGCGGAGAACGTCCTTCCGACTCAGCATCACAGACCTCGAGAAAATGTTTGGACGAGTCGGCTGGTAGGCCGTGTTGCGCGGAAGCGGCGACCGACATTGGTCGAGCGCGCGGTGCTGCGGTGCATATGACAACTGTGTTTCGGCAACGCTGACGTGAACATGCTATCAGAAGGTGTGCGCCACCACCGTCCCTTGGTTGTGCTCCTCGGGCCGACAGCCGTCGGAAAGAGTCGGGCTGCATTGTTGGTGGCCAAACATTTCAGTACCGAGATACTGACGGCAGACTCTCGTCAGGTGTATCGAGGGATGGACATCGGAACGGATAAACCGACTGCGGAGGAGCGTCGGGATGTGCCGCACCGACTGATTGATCTGGTCGACCCCAGCGAAACGTTCAACGCCGGTTGGTATCGGCGGGTTGCGATGGTAGAAATCGAACGTTTATACAGTGCGGGGCGGTTGCCCTTCGTTGTGGGTGGAACGGGGTTGTATCTCCGAACCTTGGTGCGGGGGTTATGTCCAGCGCCCCAGGCCGATCTTCAGGTAAGGGGAGATCTCAAGAAATTGAGAGACGAACGGGGGCGAGACGGTCTCTATGCAGAGCTGATGCGCATTGACCCAGAAACGGCAGCACGATTACACCCGAACGATGAATCCAAGGTTATGCGGGCGATAGAAGTCTATCGGCTATCGGGCCGCCCCCTGTCGACCGTGCAGGCCGAACACAGGTTTCAGGAGGCTCCGTTTTCCGCTCTTCTGATCGGCCTTGAGCGAAGGAAAGAGACCCTGTATCGAAGGATCGAGGAACGAATCGATTGGCAGTTGACTCATGGAATGGTAGAAGAGACTCGAGCATTGTTTGATCGGGGATATGGGCGCGAGCTCGGTTCGATGAAAGGTCTCGGCTATCGCCAGATCGGAGCCTATTTGGCGAATGAGTGCGATTACGCCGAAATGGTGCGTCGGTTCAAGCGCGACACGAGACATTTTGCGAAACGGCAGATGACTTGGTTTCGAAGCGAAGTGGGAGTTGCGTGGTTGTTGATCGAGGACAATGAGCCCTATGAGCGGACGGCGGAACGAGTGATCGCACGTATCGAGCAATTTATGTGCACACTGGGACAACAGAAACCGCATGCTGCAGTGCCGCCAGCCTCTTAGGAAAAGGATCAGCATGAAGACAAAAAAACAGGATAAGCGGGTGACCGTCGGGGTGATTGGAGGCAGCGGACTCTATGATATTGAAGGGCTCACCTCCGCTCGGTCAGTCCGAGTTCGTACGCCTTTCGGAGCACCGTCTGATGCGATTACTGTGGGGTCACTTGAAGGGATTCGAGTTGCCTTTCTTTCACGGCATGGGCGCGGACATGTGTTGAATCCGAGCGAGATCAACTACCGTGCGAACATTTTCGCGCTGAAGTCTCTGGGGGTGTCCCATGTGATTTCGGTCAGCGCGGTCGGTAGCATGAAGGAATCAATTCAGCCGGGCGACGTCGCTGTCCCAGACCAGTTTATCGACCTGACCAAACGGCGTGTCTCGACATTCTTTGACAATGGAATCGTGGCACATGTCGCGTTCGGCGAGCCGATGTGTGCCGAGCTGAGACAGGCTCTGCTGACGGCTGGAGAACACGTCGGCGCCAATCTGCATCGCGGTGGGACCTATGTCTGCATGGAAGGTCCGCAGTTTTCAACAAAAGCCGAATCACGCCTCTATCGGCAATGGGGCGTCGATGTAATCGGGATGACCAATATGCCGGAAGCGAAATTGGCCCGTGAGGCGGAGCTCTGTTACGCGACCTTGGCGCTGGTGACCGATTATGACTGTTGGCATGAGACAGAAGAGGCGGTCACCGTGGAGGCGGTGTTGGGGACGCTCCATCGGAACGTCGCGTTGGCCAAACAGATCCTGCGCGCGGTGATGCCCGCATTCACCAACCCTATCGAGTGCCCTTGTCATCGGGCATTGGATAATGCCATTCTGACGGCGCCAAAACGAATCTCTTCACCTGCCCGGAAGAAACTCTCCCTGCTCATTGACCGTGCCCTGTCGCCAAAGAAAGGAGTTCGTTAGTCATGGGGAAGCTGTTAGTTGTGGGATCAGTCGCGCTCGATACGGTCAAAACTCCGTTCGGCGAAGGAAACGAGATTCTTGGGGGGTCAGCCACCTATTTCTCGACAGCGGCCAGCTTCTTCACGTCCGTCGCGCTCATTGCCGTCGTCGGAGAGGATTTTCCCCAACAGCATATCGCGTTTCTGAAAAGCCGTGGGATTGATCTCACGGGTCTTGAACGGCGTCCCGGGGCGACCTTTCGTTGGAAGGGGGAATACACGCATCAGCTGAACGAAGCTCATACCTTGGACACGCAGCTCAACGTGTTCGAAACATTTCGTCCTCAGATTCCTGAAGCGTATCTTGCGCCAGACGTGCTGTTCCTGGGGAATATCCACCCGGAGCTTCAACTCGACGTGTTACACAAAGTGAAACGTCCTGCGTTGGTAGCCTGCGACACCATGAATTTCTGGATCAACGGCCAGCGCGATGCGCTCTGGAAGGTGTTGGAGAAGGTGGATGTGCTGATCATCAACGATGGTGAGGCACGCGCATTGGGCCAGGATTCCAATCTGATGAAAGTGGCCAAGCTCGTGCTTTCCCGAGGGCCCAAGCATCTCATCGTCAAGCGGGGCGAGTATGGTGTGCTCATGTTCAACGAACAACAGATTTTCGGTGCGCCAGCCTTTCCGCTCGAAGACGTACGGGATCCGACCGGCGCCGGAGATACCTTTGCTGGTGGATTTTTGGGCTACTTGGCGGCGACGGGAAACCGGTCTCCGGAGGCTATGCGACAAGCCATTATCTTTGGGAGCGTGATGGCGTCCTTTACCGTAGAATCCTTTAGTCTTGACCGATTACGAATCCTGGATTACAAAGAGATTCAGGCTCGGTTCACCGAGTTTAAGCGGCTCACGCACTTTGAGGATGTTCGATGACCAAAGGCAATTGGATCTTCGGTCGGCAGCGAGCGTATCGCTTGCTGGTCTGTGTAGGACTCCTCAGTCTGTTGGGTGGCTGCGCGACCGACAAAGACCTGATGCAAAAATCGCAAGGGCATTATCAAGAGGGTGTTGCGAGTCTCCCCGGAGATCGCCAACAGGCCTTCGTCTCGTTTCAGAAGTCCGTCCAGTTGAATCCGGCCAATAAGGAGGCGCGGTACGCCCTGGGACACGTGTACGCGCTGCAAGGCAAGTTGTCCTACGCAGAAGAACAATTCCGGGCGGCGATCAAGGCCGATGAAACCTACTCCGAAGCGCAGACGTATCTGGGGCAAGTGTTGGCCAATCAGGATCGGTGGGACGAGGCGATCCAATCCTACCGGCAGGCGCTGGCCAATCCTCTCTATCCGACACCGGACCTCGCTCGGTTTCATCTCGGCCGCGCGCTGGCTCACCAGGGTGATCTTCAGGGCTCGATGGAGGCGTTGGAAGATGCGGTATCAGCGAGTCCTCCAAGTGTCCCGCCTGCGATGACTCACCTTGAGCTCGGTCGGGTGTACTATAGAATGGGCTATATGACCAGAGCCCGTGACATTCTCAAGAAAGTAGCAACCTTAGATAAGAGTGGTGGAGAGCTGGCGACGGCGGCAGCGGACCTCTTGACGCGAGTGAAGTAGGAGACTTATGGAGTCGGTTGGCGAATTTTTCAAGCAAGTCCGAGAGACGAAAGGGTTGACGGTTGACGAGGTGGCCTCGAAAACCCGCATTCGCACGGATTTCGTCAAGGCGCTCGAGGACGGGAATTTCGCCAAGTTGCCCGATCAGGTCTTCGCGAAGGGGTTTGTCCGTTCCTACGCCCGATCGCTGGGCTTGGATGAGGAAGATGCGATTCATCGCTTTATCCAATCTGCCGGATCTTTTTACGAAAAACAGGATGAGCGTGAGCGGCTCAAGGTGCGACAGATCGAAGAAGACCGGAAACGCCAGTCCAATCGGAAAGCCGTGACGATTGCGATCAGTATCGCCGTCCTGACGCTGATTTTCCTCCTCAGCCGAGAGCAATCATCGGTCTTTCGGCGTGGGGCTGCTGAGCAAGGTTCGGCGACGAAACGCACGACGCAATCGGCGAAAGAAATTCCGGCCTCAACGGCCCGTGAGCCAGAACGTCCCACCGAGGTTCCGAAACCGACCGAGATGCTTGCCGGAGCCCCAAAGACAACAATTGACACCCTGCCGAGACAGGAACCTGTCACATCTGCTAGCGCAGCCTCAAGATCAGAGCCGGAAACGGTTTTGACGGCCTCTCTCGGAAGCGATGGCCCGTTAGCTGGAATAGCGTTGAACGCAACGGAGACTGTTGTGGACGGCCAGCTGGCATTAGACTTGGAAGCGACGGAGTTGAGCTGGGTCGTTGTGCAGATTGATAACGGGAGTCCTCAAGAGTCGTTGCTCCGGCCTGGTGAAAAAGCCCACTGGAAGGGACAGGACCAATTCATCTTGACCCTTGGGAACGCCGGGGGAGTCAAGGCGGAACTCAACGGCAAACCTCAAAAGCCCTTCGGTCCAAGCGGCAAAGTCGCTCGGGACATCGTGCTAAGACGGTAGCCTTGCATCTCACCTCTTTCGTCATTTCTATTTTCAGTCAGTGAAGCACGCTCGTGTTGTTACCGATGCCCATGAGGCGTGGATGGAGTGGGTGAGGCGCAAAGGTGTCACGAAATCCATGAAAATCTGGAATGAGCCTACGGTGAACCACATAAGTGCCGACATTTTCTTGTCTCTTTTTGAGTTCATGTTGGCATGAGGTTTGATCTTCCTTTGGTCAGAAGGAGAGGGGATGAGTGCAAGATGAGCGATGGAGAGGGGGATGTTTTCTTGACAGAAATTCAAGGGCATTGGTATAGTTCGAACGTTTAACTGGCTCTTGAAAATTACGAAGACGAGTCGGCAGTCTGGGGTGTCACTCCAGCTCGGTGGGTCCAACACAAAGGAGGACGTGTAATGGGGTATCTGTCCAAGTTTTTAGGTATCGCAGCAGCAGTGATGTTTCTCTCGGTCTCAGTCGTTGGGGCTGAAGAAAAAGAGCCGTTGAAGCCTCGCGTTCCGCCAGATCAGATGGCCGATGCCAAAGCGGTGAAGAATCCGGTTGCGTCCACTCCCGAGAGTCTTGCTAAAGGCAAGGCGATTTACGAGGGGAAGGGCACATGCTTCAATTGTCATGGTAAGCTCGGGGACGGTCAGGGTGAAGCTGGGAAGATCCTGAGTCCAAGCCCGCGGGATTTCACCAACTGCAAGTTCCATAAGAAGCGGAAAGATGGTGAACTCTTCTGGGTCATTAAGAACGGCAGCCCCGGAACGGGGATGGTGTCCTTGATCCCTGCTGCGATCACGGAAGAAGAAGCCTGGTCGGTCATCAACTATGAGCGGAGTTTCTGTAAGGGCGAGTAGTCGCTGAGAAGCTTCTGGTGACTCACAAGAGAAGGGTGGGGAGGCAACTCTCCACCCTTTTTGTTTGCTCCCAGTCTGATTGCATGCGCACAGCTGTCCATCCCGGACTCGTTCTTGTTTGCTTGGCTAACCCCACATATTTCCGCTACATCTGATGGAAATGGCGTGCAGAACCTCCATGAATCTGATCCCCCCACTTAGGGGGGATGGTACAGACAATCATTGAATAGGGGCCTGAGGGGATTGCGTCACGGACACGAAAAAGGGTAGAGTCCGCGCGTTAGCCTACATATATGTATACCAACTCACACGAGGTGACATACCTCCAAGAGCCGTCGGTTTTTATCAATAGGAGGGCGACTATGGACAGCCTATGGCCGTGGATAAAGTGCCGAGTACCAGTGGCAACAGCGACGTTTCTGCTTGCGTCAGCTGGAATCATTTCCAGTCCTGCTACTGAGAGGAGTTACGCCGGAGATCCTGCTCCACCGTCCGGCGTCGCGGCAGCGGACATCGAGTACAAAGGTCGCATCGCTGTGAATGGAGAATCCACTACGGCGACTATTTCGACTCCAAGTAAAAAAGGCTCGGTGACCTTTGAGGGCACGGCAGACCAGCGGATCAATATTGGCTTCAGTGGCGTCACCCTCACACAGTTCAGAGTCCTCGTCTATGGGCCGGATGGTTCGGCGGTGGCCACTCAGCCTTCCGCGGTAAGACACTATTATGCGACCATGTATCGGGAGCCCTCTTCACTGACGCAGGTTCAAACCGCTACCTCATCCTATCAGCTGACCGGTGATTCTGGGGCCGCATGGATTTCGTCCAGCGAGATCAATGGCAGTAGTATTGATCTCAAAGAATTGCCGGCGACAGGCACGTATACGATCTTCCTCGATCCGATGAGTGGGTACACCGGGAAAGTCACGGTCACGGTATCGAGCGAATTGGGGGGCGAAATCGTTCCTCAGGGCTCGGCAGTATCGATTCCCATCAGCCGCAGCGGCCAGAATGCCCGTTATACCTTCTCAGGCACGGGCGGCCAAGCGGTCAGCTTACAGTTGAGTGATGTGACCATCCGGAGTGGGCACGTCGCTATTCTTAAACCAGATGGAAGCCCATTAAGCCAGCCAACCTCATTCGGCAATGCAGGCG
>Ga0224505_10000132_pt1 | contig 56626 bp, 47 predicted proteins | sample SF_Jan12_sed_USG_FD_169102 | JGI IMG/M metagenome (GOLD analysis project Ga0224505, IMG submission 169102) | Sediment microbial communities from San Francisco Bay, California, United States - SF_Jan12_sed_USGS_4_1 | ecosystem: Environmental > Aquatic > Marine > Sediment | place: USA: California...
TTCTCCCCGGCGACCCGAGCCAGGTGCGCACCGGCATCCCGGAACTGCCCGAGCGTCCCGACGACGCAGGCGCGGGCACGGCCGAGGGAGACGGTGAGGGCCAGGAAGAGAAAGAGGACAGCGCCGGCGACGTGCCCGAGTAGAGGACGACGGTGAACAAGAAGAGACTGGTGCTGGTCGATGGTTCCTCGTACCTGTACCGCGCATTTCACGCCCTGCCGCCGCTGACGAGCTCGCGGGGCGAACCGACCAGCGCCGTGCACGGCGTGCTCAACATGCTGAACAAGCTCGCGCGGGAGCAGGAAACCGAGCATTTCGCGGTCGTCTTCGATGCACCCGGCAAAACCTTCCGGGACGAGCTGTTCGAACAGTACAAGGCAAACCGTCCGCCGATGCCGGACGAACTGCGCGCCCAGGTCGAGCCGATACTGGAGGCCGTCGTCGCCATGGGCCTGCCGCTGCTGCGCATCGAGGGTGTAGAGGCCGACGACGTGATCGGCACGCTCTGCCGCAAGGCGACGGAAGCCGGCATGGAGGTCCTGGTCTCGACCGGCGACAAGGACATGGCACAGCTCGTTGACGACGGCGTCACGCTGGTCAACACGATGACGGGCAGCGTGCTGGATCGCGACGGCGTGAAAACCAAGTTCGACGTATACCCTGAACAGATCATCGACTACCTCGCACTCGTCGGCGACAGCTCGGACAACATCCCCGGCGTTCCCAAGGTCGGCCCGAAGACGGCGGCGAAATGGCTGAACGAGTACGGCACAGCCGAGGAACTGGTCGCGAACGCCGGCGCCATCGGGGGCAAGGTCGGCGAAAGCCTGCGCGAGCACCTCGAGCAGCTGCGCCTGTCGCAGCAACTCGCGACGATCCGGCAGGACCTGGAGCTGGCTCAGCGGCCCGCCGACCTCAAACGCGGCGAGCCGGACGTGGAGACACTAAAGCAGCTGTACGGGCGACTCGAACTCAAGGTCCTGTTGCGACAACTCACCGGTGGTGAGGAAACGCCGACCGAGCCAGTACCCGGCAAGGCCGGCGCAGGAGCGGAAACGCCGGAATCCCCGACCGAAGGCGACTACGAGACGGTCCTGTCGCAGCCGCGGCTCGAAGCCTGGCTGAAAGAGATAAACGGGGCCGAACTCGTTGCCGTTGACACGGAAACCACGGGTCTCGACTACATGAAGGCCGAACTCGTCGGCATCTCGCTGTGCGTCGATCCGGGCAGGGCCTGCTACATCCCCGTCGCGCACGACTATCCCGGCGCACCCGATCAGCTCGACCGCGACGCGGTGCTGCAGGCGTTGCGGCCCTTCCTCGAGGACGAGCGTAAAGCGAAGCTCGGCCACCACCTGAAGTACGACGCACACATCTTCGCTCGCTACGGCATTGCTCTCAAGGGCATGCGCTACGACACGATGCTGGAGTCCTACGTGCTGAACAGCGTGGCCACCAGGCATGACATGGACTCGACGGCGCGGCACTACCTCGGCGTGGAGACGATTCATTACGAGGACGTCGCCGGCAAGGGGGCAAAACAGCTCACGTTCAACCAGGTCGCAATGGAGCAGGCGACACCCTACGCAGCGGAAGACGCCGACGTAACGCTGCGACTTCACCAGCGGCTGTGGGGCGAGCTCGACGGCAACACGAAACTGCGCGATCTCTACCGGACGATCGAGCAGCCCCTGGTGCCCGTGCTGTTCGACATGGAAGAGACGGGGGTCCTGATCGATCGCGCGATGCTGAGGCAGCAGAGCGGCGAGCTCGCGAGATCGATGCAGGACCTGGAGAAGCAGGCGCACGAACTGGCTGGCGGTCCGTTCAACCTGGGATCGCCCAAGCAGCTGCAGCAGATCCTGTTCGAAGATCACGGCCTGCCGGTCATCCGCAAGACGCCGAAGGGACAGCCGTCTACGGCCGAGGACGTGCTGCAGGAGCTGGCCGGAGAGTTTGACCTGCCGCGCGTGATCCTGGACTACCGCGGCATGAGCAAGTTGAAGAGCACCTACACGGACAAGCTGCCGGAGCAGATTTCCGAACGGACCGGTCGCGTGCACACGTCCTACCACCAGGCTGTCGCGGCTACCGGACGCCTGTCGTCGACCGACCCGAACCTGCAGAACATCCCGATACGGACCCCCGAGGGCCGACGCATACGCCAGGCTTTCGTCGCGCCGGAGGGCAGCGTCCTGCTCGCTGCGGACTATTCGCAGATCGAACTCCGCATCATGGCGCACCTGTCCGGTGACACGGGCCTGGTCGGCGCGTTCGCCGAGGGCCGTGACATTCACCAGGCGACTGCCGCCGAGGTTTTCGGCGTGCCGCTTGGCGAAGTCAGCAACGACCAGCGCCGTTCGGCCAAAGCGATCAACTTCGGCCTGATGTACGGCATGTCCTCTTTCGGTCTCGGCAAGCAGCTCGGCATCGGTCGCGGCGAAGCGCAGGAGTACATCGACCTTTACTTCGACCGCTACCCCGGCGTGCGGGCGTTCATGGACGGCATCCGCGCGCAGGCGCACGAGGCGGGATTTGTCGAGACGGTATTCGGCCGCCGCCTGTACCTGCCGGAAATCAACGACCGCAATGCCCAGCGCCGCCAGTACGCGGAGCGCAGCGCGATCAACGCGCCGATGCAGGGCACGGCCGCCGACATCATCAAGATGGCGATGATCGCCGTGCACGACTGGCTGGCCGCGGAAAAGGCCCCGGCCCGGATGATCATGCAGGTACACGACGAGCTCGTTTTCGAAGTCCGCGAAGACGCTGCGGACGAGCTTCGCGCCGACATCGTCAGGCTCATGTGCGGCGCCGCCAGCCTCGCCGTCCCGCTCGTCGTCGATGCCGGCGTCGGCCGGAACTGGGACGAGGCCCACTGAACTTCTGTTTCAGTAACCCGCGTCGAAGTCGATGAGGTATTGCAGCGGACGGTCGTTGATCCAGCGCCGGTAATTCTCTACGAACACCGGCACGATCAGCAGCGGATGACTGATCGCCGCGATGTGCGCCGTCACGAGCAGGTCTGGCGTGTTCCACAGGGGGCTGCCGGCCGGCAGGGGCTCCGCGTCGAACACGTCCAGCACGGCGCAGCCGAGCCGCCCTCCGGACAATGCGGCGCGCAGTGCCGCGTGATCGACGACATTGCTGCGGCCCACGTTGATGAAACAGGCCCCGGCCGGCAAACACGCCAGCGCGCCGGCGTCCAGCAGCCGGTCGGTCCCGGCCGTCTGCGGCAGTACGGACACGAGATGATCGACCTCTCCCAGGAACTCGTACAGCCGGTCGACCGCGAACACCTGCTCGAACCCGTCGACGGATCGTCCGGAGCGACTCAGGCCGACAGCGCGCATGCCCAGGCAGCTGGCGGTCGCTGCGATATGCCGGCCGATCGAGCCGGTACCCATGATTCCCAGCCGCTTTCCGCCGAGCATGCCGGAATGATCCCTGAGCCACTGCTGCCCGCGCTGGGCTTTGACGCGGCGCAGTATCCTGAGTTCGTGCGCCAGCAGGTAGCCGATCACGTACTCGGACATCTGGGGCCCGAAGACGTCCCTGACGCCGGTCAGGACGTAATCGCGGCGACCGAGCTCGATCAGCGGCGTTACGCCGGCCCACGAGGACTGTACCCACCGGACGCGGGGTAGCCGCGGCAGGATCTCGGCAATCATTCCGGGGCTGCCGAAGAGCACGGTCTCGCCCGCGTACGCTGCCAGCGCCTCTTGCGCGGAGGTGCACGCTCGCACGCGAATCGGGAAGTCGGCCAGGCGTTCGATCTCCTCGGCGAACTCCCGGGCTACAGTCGTGACGATCAGGCAATCGGACATGCTCAGAAGTCTGCCGGAATGAGTTTCATGCGTCTTGCAACGCGCGTTCCAGCGCGTCGCAGACTACCCTCAGCACCTCGATCCTGGCATGGCGCTTGTCATTCGCCGCAACCAGGTGCCAGCGTGCGTGATCGCGGCTCGTCCTCGCAACCAGTTCGTTGACTGCCGCGGCATACTCCGGCCAGCGCTGCCGGTTTCGGTAGTCCTCCTCGGTAATCTTGTATTTCTTGTACGCCGTCTGCTGCCGTGCTTCGAAGCGGCGGAGTTGTTCGTCTGCGTCTATATGCAGCCAGAACTTCTCGACGATGATGCCCCGCTCGGCGAGCTGGAGTTCGAAATCGCGGATCTCCCGGTAGGCGCGCTGCCATTCGCCCGGCGTCGCGAAGCCTTCGACTCGCTCCACGAGGACGCGCCCGTACCAGCTGCGGTCGAAGATCTGAATCTGCCCGGGCTCGGGCAACAGGCGCCAGAATCGCCACAGGTAATGACGCGACCGTTCCTCGTCGGTCGGCGCGGCGATCTGGGCCACGCGATAATCGATCAGCGCCATCGGCTGTATCAGGCGCCGTATCGCACCGCCCTTGCCGGCCGCGTCCCAGCCTTCAAAGACCAGTACGGTCGACTGGCCGGCCTGGCGAGCCCTGCGCGTCAGCTTCGTGAGCCGGACCTGGTATTCGGCGAGCAGCTCGACGTACTCGTTTTTGGGGATCGCCTGGCCGAGGTCCACTTGTCCGAGCAGGTCCGGGTAGGTTTTCTGCACCGCCTTCGCAACCGGCTTCGGCGACGGCGGCGACGCGAGCCGCTCCTGCAGCGCATCGAGCAGCGTCCGCGCAAACGTGTAATCGCGGAGCGCGGAATTGCTGCTGTCGAGCACGTGCCAGGGTCGGTCGGTTTCGTTGGTGGCCTTCAGCAGGCGGTCGATATGCGGCAGGCACTCGTCATAAATGTCGTACCACTGCCAGTCAACCTCTTCGAGCTGCCACGCGTAATTCTCGTCCGCGAGCGCCTTCTCCATCCTTTCCTGCAGCTTCTCGCGCGGCAGGTGCACCCAGTACTTGAGCACGAGCGTGCCGTCGTCCGCGAGCTGTCGCTCGAACTGGCGAATATGCTTGATACGCAGCTCGAAGCCTGCTTCGTCAAGCACGCCGCGAGCCCGCTGGCCCACGGCGACGATCGCCCATGCGCCGAGGTAGACGCCGATGCGCCCGTGCGGCGGCAGCACGCGCCAGTAGCGCCAGAACCTGGGCCGCGCGAGTTCATCCGCTGACGGCGCCCGGAATATATTGGTGTCGATATGCCGCGCGTCCATCCACTCGTGCATGCGCTGGACGGCGTCGTTGGCGCCGAGGCGATCGTCGCCACCGACGAGCACCAGCACCGAGAAGTCCGCCGTGCGAAGGTCGAACTGAGCGTTTACCAGGTCGACGCGAAGGGCGGGGATCCGTTCGGCGATCTCCTCGTCGGTCAGTACGGGTCCATCGCTGACAAATTCGAGCATTGGGCGTCCGGCAGGGGGGTCTCTCTACGGCGATGCCTATGGTAGCGCAGCGGCCGCTACTGGCGGGAATAGTGCACGTATAATCGCTGCGTCAGGGGGAGGTGCCCGATGAATACGACGAAGATCCTGGTGATCCTGCTCGGCTTGCTGGCGACGACGGCCGCGACGGAGGAATCTGCTGCAGAGGAGAGCGGCGGCTATGCCGAGCTGCTGGAACTCTTTCGCGAGTGGCGCGAATTCGAGCGGCCACCCATGCTGGAGGGAGCGCCCGACTACACGGCCGGGCGTTTCGACGAACGCTACCCGGAGTACCGGGCGCTGCGCGCCCGTCTCGAAGCTTTCGATATCCGAACCTGGCCGATACCCCGGCAGGTCGACTGGCACCTCGTCCGTGCCGAGATGAACGGCTTCGATTTCAACTACCGGGTGTTGCAGCCCTGGGCACGGGATCCTGCTTTCTACGATACCGTCTGGATGGCGCGCAGCGATGTGCCCGCGCACGAAGGGCCAACGAACCACGCCGTCGTCGAAGTCTGGACCTATGCTTTTCCGCTGTCCGCCGTTGACGAGGCCCGCCTGACGGCAGAACTCTCGGCGATCGTGCCGCTGATGCGCCAGGCCCGCCGGAACCTGACCGGCAATGCCCGGGACCTCTGGATAACCGGGATCCGCGACATTCGCGCCCAAGAGGACAAGCTGGACCGTATACTCGAAATGGCCGGCGACAACACCGGTGCCGGACTGCGCGCCGTCGTAAGCGAGGCGAAAGCGGCGACGGCCGAGCTGGCGGACTGGCTGGAAGCGGAGGCACCGAACAAGGATGGCCCGTCCGGCATCGGCCGGGAAAACTACACCTGGTACCAGCAAAACGTGCATCTCGTGCCGCTCAGCTGGGACGAAGAGGTAGCGCTGCTCAGGCGCGAGCTCGATCGCGCATGGTCGTCGCTAAAACTGGAGGAGCAGCGCAATCGCGGGTTGCCGCCGCTCGTCGCGGCACACGATGCCGTGGATTATCAGCAGATGGCGACGGCGGCCGTCGACCGGATCATGGATTTCCTCGAGTCGAAGGACATGCTGACGATCGAGGACTACATGAGGCCGGCTATCACGGCGCACGTGGGCTCCTTCATCCCCGAGGAGCAGCGGAATTTCTTCACGATCGCATCGCATTACGATCCCGCGCCGCTGTTCACTCACTTCTATCACTGGATGGAGCTTGCCCGGATGGACACCGAGCCGCATCCAAGCCCGGTCCGACAGGGGGCGCTGCTCTACAACATCTTCGACAGCCGCAACGAAGGCACAGCGACGGGCGTCGAGGAGATGTTCATGCATGCCGGCCTGTACGACGACAGCCCGCGGAGCCGCGAGCTCGTCTGGATCATGCTGGCGCAGCGTGCTGCGCGCGGGCTCGGCTCCCTGTACGCCCACGCCAACGAGATGACGATGGAAGAAGCCGGGCGGGTGCACCAGGACTGGACGCCTCGTGGCTGGATGAAGACCGAAGCGGACCTCGTCGTCTTCGAACAGCAGCTATACCTGCGGCAGCCCGGCTACGGTACGAGCTACATCACCGGCAAGTATCTGCTCGAGCGTACGCTCGCCGATTATGCGAAGCAGCGCGAAGAGCGTGGCGAAAGCTTCCGGATGCGCGACTTCTTCGACCGGCTCAACGCGATCGACAGCATCCCGATCTCGCTCGCTCGCTGGGAGATGACCGGCCTCGACGACGAGATCCGGCACATCGGCGGAAGGAACTGAGCGCTGCACGCAGCGATCAGTTGCGGCGCTCGTCCGGCGTGAAATGGGGGATCGTCCCGTCGCCGTACGACCGGACGACCTCGGACACGACGATGTGGTAGCCGTCGTACCAGCGCGCGTATTGCCGCTTGGCCTCGAGGTGATGCGGATTGCGCGAAAAGTCCTGCAGCGCGTCGAGGCTCTCCCAGTAATAGATCGCGTTCCGGACCCGCCCGTCCGGCGAGACCCAGGACTCGGCCCCCAGGTAACCGGGCGTGGCCCGAGCCGCCTCGTCGATGAGGCCGTTCAGCCGGTGGAATTCGTCGTCGTAGGTGCCCGGCCTGAAAATGAATGCCGCGCTGTACATGCTGGCGCCTCCCGGGACCCGCGGCCCCGTTAAAATAACCCAATCGGGTAAAAATATTTTGCTGGCAGCGGGAACTCGGGCCCCGGAGCCAAATCTAAACAACCGAGCGAACCCCTCGCTCAGTCGCTCACCTCCCTGAGCGGCAGGGCAATTCGGTTACCCCAAGCCGATTGCACGATTGCCCCGGGGCGTCCCCCAACGCCCCGGGGCGTTTTATTTCCGGCCCCTGCAGATTACTGCTCCGGGCCGACCGCCCGGGCACGATCGTGACGGGTGCCCCCCTTACTCGACTGCCCCGCCCGCCTCCGGCCCGGCCAGGCAGGCATCCAGCGCAGCGCGGGCCTCGTCGACCCCCTCCCGGCGGGTCGCCGAGAACAGCTGCACCGTCGCGCGCGCACCCAGCTCGCGCCGGGCTGCCAACAGGGCGGCCGAGGCCTGGCCGCGCTTCAGCTTGTCGGCCTTGGTCAGCAGTACGTGCACCGGCAAGTCCCGGCTGTCGGCCAGCGCCAGCAGCTGGCGGTCGAAGTCGGTAAGCCCGCGCCGGATATCGACGATCAGGAACAGGCCCAGGAGGCTCCGGCGAAGCTCGAAGTAGCTGCCGAGCAGCTGGCCCCAGTGATCCCGTATGGCGGCCGTCACCCGGGCAAAACCGTAGCCCGGCAGGTCGACTATCCGGGTGCCCTCGCCCAGCGCAAAGAAATTCAGGAGCTGCGTCCGGCCGGGTGTCTTGCTGGTCCGCGCGAACTGGCGCCGATTGACCAGCGCGTTGATCGCGCTCGACTTGCCGGCGTTCGAGCGGCCCGCAAACGCGACTTCGCCGCCCTCGTCCGGCGGGAATTGGCGGGGCGAATTGGCGCTAAGAATGAAGTGTGCGTGCGGGTACTGGGACATGGGCTACGGCGCCGATATGTGTATAATTCGGGCCTTTACGATCCCGGTGGAGAGCCCGGCCATATTGACGGCTGGCCCGGCCTGGGGCAAGGCCGCCGATGGCCTGAGCGCGTACCGAGAGATCCGGAACAACATCCAAGAACTCTGGTAAGACTCCATTCAATGCTGTGACGGCGTGAAACGCGCCGGGCTGACGTAACGGTTGGAAACTATGAAATCGAAGTTTGCTGCAATCAGTCTGGTCTCATTCTTCGCGATCAACCTCGCCCAGGCGGAAAGCCTGGTGCAGGGGTCAGCCGAAGCCGGCAAGGCCAGGTCCATAACCTGTGGAGCCTGCCACGGCGCCGACGGCAACAGCGTCAATCCCGAGTGGCCCAGCATCGCCGGACAGCACGCTGCGTACATCGTCCAGCAACTGCAGGCCTTCAAGAGCGGCGCGCGCGCCAACCCGCTGATGACAGCCCAGGCGATGATACTGTCGGAGCAGGATATAGCCGACCTCGCGGTGTATTACGAGGGACTGCCGGCAGCACCGAAATCCGTCGCGGAACCCGCCCTGGTCGACAAGGGCGAAGCACTGTATCGCGGCGGCGACCGCGAGAACTCGGTCGCGGCCTGTATTGCCTGTCACGGCCCGAGCGGGCGCGGCAACCCGGCCGCGAAGTACCCGTCGATCGCCGGGCAGTATGCTGTTTACACGGCCAAGCAGCTCCGGGACTACGCGAGCGGCGCCCGCAAGTCGGATGCGCCGACCCGAGTGATGCGCGACATCGCAGCACGGCTCAGCGAAGACGATATCAAGGCGGTCGCCTCCTACGTGCAGGGCCTGTACGGCAGCGTTCCCCGCACGGCCGGCGCCGGAGACTAAACCTCGGCCGGCGACGGCGGTCGAAGATCTGAAATTCTGCAGGTGAACTTGATGAAACAGCTAGCAATCCTTGGTGTTGTCCTGGCGTTCCTGGTTACAGGTTGCGGCTCTCGGGAAGAGCCGGCGCCGGCCACGGAACCGGTGGAGACGGATACCGGCGCTGAGGTCCTCGACGAAGCCGAGGCGCCCGCCGCCGAAGCCGAGGCCGCGGCCGACGAGACGCCGCTCGAAGTCGTCGAGGAGTCGGCCGCTGTCGAAGAAGTCGTCGAGGAAGAAGACAAGCCGATCATGCTGGCACCCGAAGAGGCCCCGGCGGCGGCCACTGCCGCTGCCCAGCCGGCACGCGAGTGGAAGTACCAGGAGGGCACGCACTATGCCCGGATGGTGCCGACGCAGCCCACGGTCGGCGGCCCGGACAAGATAGAGGTCGCGGAGTTCTTCTGGTACGGGTGCAATCACTGTTTCGACTTCGAGCCCTACGTGAACCGATGGGCCGAAAGTCTCGATCCGAACGTGCGCTTCGTGCGTGTTCCGGCGTTGTGGAATCCTCTCGTCCGGCTGCACGGGCGCCTGTATTACACCGAGGAAGTGCTCGCCAGGAACGGTAAGCTGGCCGACGTCCAGGGATTCCACAGCGCGGCCTTTCTCGAGATACACCGTCGCGGCAATCGACTGGCGTCGGAGGCGGCGATCCAGGCGCTGTTCGAACGCTTCGGTGTGAGCGCGGACGACTTCAAGAGCACCTGGGAGTCGTTCGAGGTAGCCCAGAAGCTGCGAGTGGCGGAAGACCTGGCGCGGCGTTACGAGATCGCCAGCGTCCCGGCCATCGTCGTCAACGGCAAGTACCGGACGGGCGCTGGCGAAGCCGGCAGTTACCCGAAACTGCTGGAGCTGATCGACGAACTGGTCGAGCGGGAATCGATCCGCTGATCCGTTCGCCAGGCTGACCCGGCGACGGATTGCGTTGCCCGGTCAGCCGGTATCCTCGGCGACGATCTGCCAGTCGCCCCGCTCTCCCAGCCTCCAGTAGAGGCGTTTCACGAACCGCACCGGCCCGGTTTCGAGGGCCAGCGTCTGCTCGAAGCGGCTGATGTAGAGCCCCTCCTCCTCCGGGTCCGCGAGCAACAGCAGCTCGGCGAGGCCGACCGGAGACGCGGGCCGGGCGGCGAAACTGGCCAGCCTGTAACTTGCCCACTGCGCGCGGTTCATGCCTTGTGCCCGGAACTCGGGATGGTAGAGCGACAGGTATGTGTGCAGGTCGCCGCGCTCCTGGCTCGAGCGCCAGTCTTCCAGCGCGCGACGCAGCGAGTCGCGACGATCCGCGAGCTCGGACGGAGTCGACCAGCCGACGTCCCGGGTGACGATGACCGGGGTGACCTGTGGCCGCAGGCTCAGGGCGAGCTGCAACAGGTCGTCGTTCGGCAATGCGAGACAGCCGTCGGTATCCAGCGGCGGCCGATCCGGCGCACGCGCGTCGACGCCGTGCAGCCAGATACCGTATCCCGTGCGGCCGTTGTAGCGGTCCCAGGCGTTCGGGTAATCCAGCGGGAATGCGGCGGCGCCGTACTTCTCGGCCAGCCTGCTGGCGTCGAGTTCCTCGCTGATGAAGTAAACGCCTAGAGGCGTCTTGCGATCCCTGGCGCGTTCCTTGCCGACGCCCTTCTGGCCGATCGACATGTAGCGCCTGTCCATTTCGACGAATCCATCGCCGAGGCGCGAGAAGCGGTACATGGTCGCGGAGCCGGCATCGGCGACCAGTACGTCCCTGACCGAAGCGGGGATCTCGAGCAGGTAGGACGGCAGCCGCCCGACGGCCCTGGCCGGTGGCTCGTAAACGCTGTCGGCCGGCGCCTTTGCCGCAAGCAGCAAGACGAGCAGTGCCGGAATTCGCCGCCGTCCCCGCATCAGCCTCCCCTTACCCGATGCTCGGGGCAATTCTAGCCCGCCGCGCCGGACCGGAACCATGACGCAGTCCGCAGCTCGCGACCAGGACCTCAAAGCACCGCCACGCCCCGGAGCGCGTGCGCCTCGGCGAAAACCGTCAGCACGTCTTGCCTGCAATCCGCGACGCCCGCCATGCAATCGCTGCCTTCGGGCCCCGCTCGGCGAGGATGCGGTTGAATTCACGCGACTCCGGCGTCTCGGTCGTCTCTATCTCTACGTCGGTCTCGAGCGCCGCGACGAGTGCATCCCGGAGTCCCGCCATGTCGAAACTGCGCCGGATCGCACGCCTGGTCAGTGCGACGGCAAGCGCATCGTTTGCAGCGATCTCCGCTGCCAGTTCGCGCGCCCGATCCAGCAGCGCGCCTGCCGGCACGACGACATTCACGAGTCCCATGCCGGCCGCCCGGGTGGCGTCTATTTGTCCTCCGACAAGCAGCAACTCGTTCGCGTGCTTCAGGCCGATGAGCCATGGCAGTACGAGGCAGACGATGCCGCTGCCGAAACGAACCTCGGGGACGCCGAAGCGGCAGTCGTCGGCGGCAATGGTCAGGTCGCAGACCGCGGCGATCTCGCAGGAGCTGCCGAGGCAGTAGCCATGGACGGCGGCGATCACCGGCTTCGGGAAATCCCAGACGCGCATGATCAGGTCGAAGGCCCGCTGCAGCTCCCGGCGCGTGTGCTCTGCTTCGCTCATTCCCTCGGGCCGCGGACCCGACTCCAGGTCGAAGCCTGCCGAGAATGCGCGCCCGGCGCCGCACAGCAGCACCACGCGGACCTCCGGATCCTGCTCGGCCTCGGCCAGGCGAAGCGTGAGCTCCTCCAGCATGCCTGCGTTGATAGCGTTGAGCTTGTCAGGCCGGTTGAGCCGGATCTCGGCGATCGCGCCGCGCAGTTCGATGCCGACCAGTCCGGACACGGCCTTTCCGTTCAGCCCAGCCGGATCCACGCCGACCTGGTCTGCGCGTAGCTCAACAGGCTGCCGACGCACTTGTCGCGGGCGTTGCCGAATTGCCTGCAGCCCCGGCAAGCCTGCGTCATGTCGCCCTCGTCTAACTTATTGAACCCGTTGACGCCGGCCTGGCTATCGCGGATCAGCCGGTGTGCCCGGCGGATCTCGCGCGTCCGGACGCCGGCCGCGACCGTTTCGCGCGTCACGGGATTCACGCCCTCGAAACGGGCACCGCCCACGGCGTCGGCATATGCACCGTCGACGAACCGCCGGGTTTCCGGTCGGGCCGGCACGCGACTCGCAATTCTCTGCCAGTCCGCACGGTTCAGGTTCGCCAGTGTTTCGATACTCACGGGTCGGTGCTCCGTGTATTGGTTCCTACGACGAGTGCGTCGACAGCCATGCAGCCGCTGCCGCCGACGATGACCGGATTGACGTCCACCTCCCGGATCACGTCGCGCAAGGCGTCTACCATACCCGAGAAACGGGCCGCGTAATCACAGAACGCGTCGATGTCGGCGGCACGGCCGCCACGCACGCCGTCGAGCAGCCGCCGCAGCCTGAGGCCGTCTACGAGTCTTTGCACGTGGCGGGCGTCGAACGGCGGCAAGGCGAAGCACACGTCCTGCAGGACCTCCGCGAGTATGCCGCCGAAACCCAGCAGGACGACCGGCCCGAACTGCGGGTCGTGCTTCACCCCGAGAATCATCTCTACGCCGGGCTCCGCCATTTGTGCGATCAGGACCTCGGGCCCCAGCCTGCCCGCCATTTCGCCGTATGCCCGGTCCACGTCGCTGATCCCCGCGAGGCCCAGCGCGACGCCGCCACGATCCGACTTGTGCAATATGCCGCCGGCCGCCGTCTTGAGCGCATATGGCGCATCGAGGCCCGCGGCCGCAGCTACGAGTTCCTCGCGGCTCGACGCCCTCGAGTGCGGAACCACGGCGAGCCCGAAGTCTGCCAGCATCGCCAGCGACTCGGCTTCGCCCAGCGCGCCCCTGCCATCGAGCGCGCTGCTCCAGCGCCGGACGGCAGCCTGGTTTACAGGCACCGGCTCTGCCGTCGGCGTCGCCAGGAAATCCCGGTAGCGGAACAGCGCGCGCACACCGGTAAGAAAGGTCTGTACGCCGTCCAGTACCGGGTAGCCTGCATGCGTCAGCGCGACGACCTGCGGGTCGCTGCCAGTGCCCTGCCGCGAGGCGACCAGCGCGACCGGTTTGTCCGACCGCCGCCGCGCCTCGCGCATGTAGTCGACGTAGCTCGTATACACGCCCCCGCCGGGTGCCCGGTCATGGATCAGCGCTCCCAGCGCGGCGCCGGGATCCCCCATCAGCGTCGCGAGTGCGTCGGTCATCTGCTGCGCGGCACCCTCGCCGCCGCGACTCCAGCCATCGAGCGGGTTGACCGCCGGCAGCTCGGGATCGATTAACTGCTCCAGCGCGGCGACCGTTTCCGCCGCCAGGCGTGTCAATGGCACGCCCGCCGCGTCTGCGAGGTCGACCATCAGTTGTCGCTCTCCGCCCGAATCGTGCAGGCTGACCAGCCCGCCGGGTCCGACGGGATGCAGTTCCGCAAACAGGATCAGTGCGGTCGCGAGCTCGTCCATGTCGTGGACTCGCTGGACGCCGTACCGGTCAAATAGTGCCTGGTAGGTCGCGTCGTCGCCGGCCATTGCGCCGGAGTGCGACACGGTCAGACGGGCTGCTTCTTCGGTGCGGCCTACCTTCAGGGCGACGACAGGGATCTTCCTTGCCGCGGCCTTCTCGAGCGCCGCCCTGAATCCCTCCGGGTTACGCGCCGTCTCGATGAACAGCCCGACCGCCTTTGTCTCCGGCAGGTCGAGCGCAAAGTCGAGGTACTGATCCATCGTCACGGCGAGCTCGTTGCCGCAGGATACGACCAGATTGAAGCGCAGCCGTTCCTCGCAGTCCGCGATCCCGCACATGCCGGAGCCCGAATGACTCAGCAACGTGACGTTGCCGGGCGGCTCGTGGTGGCGACTGTCGAAGCCGCAACCCCAGACACGATCGCGGATGTTGTAGAAACCCATCCCGTTCGCCCCGCAGACAAGCATCCGGGAGGACCGGATCCTCTGCAGCACGCGCGACTTCAGGGGCGGGGACTCGTCGTCATCGAGCACCAGTGACGACATGATGACGGCCGCCGGCACGCCGGCCGAGATCGCTTCGTCGAGTGCGCCCTCTATGCGCGGGTCGCCGACGGCGAAAATTACGAGGTCCGGCACCTCGGGCAGCGAGCCGATGCTGCCGTAACAGCGCAGTCCCGCGATCGACTCGTAACGGGGGTTGATCGGGTGGATGGGCCCCGTGTAGCCGCCCTTCTTGAGGTTGACGAGCGACCAGTCGCCCATCGACCCGGCGCGTTCGGACGCACCGACGACGGCGACCGAACGCGGCCGAAGCAGTGGGTCGAGACGGTGCTTCAACGGCGGCAGCGTCCCGGGTCCCGCGCGATCAGTACGGCCCCGGGGGCGTCGCCCCACGCCGCGGCGGGAACCAGAACGGTTTGTCGACTACGGTCGCCCTGGCCATCACGCGCGACCAGTGCATCTCGCGCTGGTAATAGACCTCGACCCAGACGCTGTCGCCGACCGCGCCGTGCGGCGCACGCACCGTGCCGATCGCGATATTCTGCTTGCAGACCGGCGACCACGCGGCCGACGTGACAAAGCCGATCGCGGCCCTGTTGCGCTTCGCCTTCGCGAATATGTAGGAATTGTGTGCGGCCTTGTTGCCCTCTATGTCGAGCTTGACGAGCCGCCACCTGGAGCCGCGGCGCTTTTCCTCGGCCAGCGCACGGCGGCCGTTGAAGTTCGGCTTCTTGAAGTCGACCAGCCACTCGAGCCCGAGCTCCAGGGGTGAGCGCGTGCGGCCGGGCCGCACGGTCAGGTCGGCCGGCAGGAACTCATTGCCTGCCTGCAGGTAGCCGGCCTCGATGCGCGCGAGGTTCAGCGCATGGGTACCGATGGCCCGGATGCCGTGCAGCTTGCCGGCTTCGAACAGCGCGTCCCAGAGATCGATCGCCTTGCCTGGCTCAATCCATAATTCATAACCGAGATCGCCGGTGAAGCCTGTGCGCGAGATCATCAGCTCGGAGCCCCGGAAATCGGCGTGCATCAGGCCGAAGGGTTTCAGCTCACCGATGCCCTTGATACCCATGTTCGACAGCACGCTGAACGACGTCGGGCCCTGCACGGCAAGTCCCGCGACGTCTGCGGTCTCTTCCGTGACAGCCACGTCGAAACCGATGGCCGCCGCTGTCAGCCAATCGAGGTGACGTTCCTGCGAGCAGAGCCGGTACTCGTTGTCGCGCAGGTGAAAGATCGTGCCATCGTCGATGACCTGGCCCTGGTCGTCACACCAGACGGCGTAGGCGACGCGTCCCGGCTGTACTTTGCGCATGTCGCGCGTCACCAGCCGGTCCATGTATTCCAGAGCGTCGGTACCGGTGATCCTGTACTTCGTCATCGGAGTCAGATCGAAGACGCCGGTCGAATTTCGTATCGCGAAATACTCCATGTCCTCGCAATAGAATGCGTCGGCCGCCTGGTAACCCTTCCAGCCGTGCCACGCGCTCAGCATGTCGAGCTCCGCCTGGCGCGGATAGAACGGCGATCGCAGCATCCTCTGTTCGACTTCCGCGTTGCTCATGATGCTTTCTCCCTGGCAAGGATGGCTTTGGCCGCGTTACGACCCGGCGCCCCGCTGACGCCGCCGCCCGGATGGGCCCCGGCGCCGCACAGGAACAGACCATCCAGGGGCAGCTGGTACTGGGCGGCACCAGCCACCGGCCTGACGAACATGAACTGATCCAGCGTGAGTTCGCCATGGTGCCAGTGCCCGCCGGTCATGTGGAACTCGCGCTCGATATCCGCCGGCGTCAGCATCTCGGACGCGACGATCCGCTGCTCGATGTCCGGCGCATAACGTGCAATCGTGCGTATCGCCGTCTGCCGGAATGCCTCGCGTGCCGCGTCGGTCCAGCCGCCCTTCAGCCGGTACGGCGCGTACTGCACCACAGCCGACAGGACGTGCTTGCCCGTCGGTGCGAGCGACTCGTCCCGGAAACTCGGGAACACGATTTCCATGACGGGTTCAGGCGACGTCTCGCCGTACTTCGCCGGATTGAAGGAGCGCTCGACGTAGTTTTCGTCGGGCGCGACCAGCATGCGTTCGGCATAGTCCTTCTTGTCGAGACCTTCGAACGTCGGCAGGCCATCGAGAGCCAGGTGCAGCTTCGCAGCGTTCCCTCGCATCCGTATGTGATGGGCGCGATGCGTAAACCGGGTTTCGAAATGGCGCGCGCCCACGAGCTCCATGATCGTGCGCTTCGGGTCCGCATTCGAGACGACCGTAAGGCTGGGGAACTGCTCGCCGCTTTCCGTCTCGACGCCCGCCACCCGGCCGTTGTCGACCAGGATCCGACTGACCGGCATGCCGGTGCGGATCGTAACGCCGCTGTCACGCGCGCAGTTCGCGATCGCCTCGCTGACCGATCCGAGCCCGCCGGCAGGCACCGCGACACGGCCATTGTTGCCCGCAAGGCGATACAGGTAGGTCAGGATAGTGTTCGGGGAGCGCGGGCCCAGGTGCGTGCCGAGTACGGCGTCGACGCTCAGGCCACCCTTCAGCAACGGGCTGTCGAAGTTCTCGACGAGTTCGTCATAGATGTTCATTCCGATCACGCGCAGGAACTCTTGCATGTGCTCCCGGCCGAGCATTCGCAGATCGAGACCGAGGCGCGCGAGCGTGAACAGGCTCTGGCGGTCACGCGTTCCGAGGCGGGGCGGCGCCTTGTTCAGGTAGGTCTGCAATAGCCCCGCGAAACGCTGCATGCGCTTCTGGAACGCGCGGTAACGGTCCGCATCCTCCTGGCCGACGCCCTTGATGCCGTCGGCCGAGTAACGGACATGCGCCCCACCGTCGCCCAGCACGATCGTGTCGATGTTGTCCGCTGCGAGCCTGGGTCTCAGCCCCAGCTCCTTCGTGACTTCGGGCTGCAGCTGATAAAGGAGGTGCGCGCAGGCGGACACCGAGTAGCCGTCGGCGAAGGGACGCGTTACCGCGGCGCCGCCGACCCCCTCGTTCGCCTCGAGGACGAGCACTCGCTTGCCGGCCTTGCCGAGCAGCGCGGCACAGACCAGGCCGTTGTGCCCGGCGCCGATTACTATCGCGTCGTATTTCTCAGTCATCGCCAAAGTTCTCGGGTACGGTGTTTCTGCGTTTCAGGTCGGAAAGTATTTCGCGGGCGGCGTTGGCGCCGGGTGCTGCCATCACGCCACCGCCCGGGTGTGCGCTGGATGCGCACATGTACAGACCGCCGACCGGGCCGCGGTATTGCGCATAGCCGGGCACCGGTCGATTGAACAACAGCTGGTCCATCGTCAGCTCGCCGTGGAAGATGTTTCCCTCCGTGATCCCGATGTCGTCCTCTATGTCCTGAGGCGTGCGGACCTCGACGTGGCGGATCAGGTCCTTGAAGTTCGGGCTGTGGTTGCCGATCTGGTCGATCACCGTCTTGCCGAAGGCATCGCGCTCCTCCGGAGTCCAGCGGCGGCCTTCGATCTCGTACGGGCAGTACTGGACGAAGACGCTCATGAAGTGTTTGCCGGGCGGCGCCATCGTCGGGTCGACCAGCGTCGGGATGAGCATGTCGACGTAAGGATCCTTCGACCAGGTGCCCGCCTTCCAGTCGTCGTATGCCCGCTCCATCCGCTCCATCGAGTCGACGGTGTGCATGTCGGAGTGATAGAGCGTGCTGCCCTTGGGAATCGCCGGGAACTCCGGCAGACCGTCCAGCGCAATATTCAGCTTGCCCGACGAGCCGCGGATCTTGAAATTCTTCACGCGATTGTGGAAAGCCTCCGGAAGGTCGTTCTTGTCCATGCATTTGAGGAACGTGCGCTTGACGTCCATAGCGGAGACGACGACAGGCGCATCGATTTCTTCGCCGTTTTCGAGCGCGACACCCTTGACGCGGCCGTTCTTCACGACGATCTGCGCAACACCCGACTCGGTCCGCAGTTCGCCGCCGTAGGACTGGTAAGCGCCCGCCAGCGCTTTCGCCACGGCGCCCATGCCACCGCGCGCAAATCCCCAGGCACCGGCGTTGCCGTCGACCTCGCCCATGTAATGATGGAGAAGTACGTAGGCCGTGCCTGGCGAATGTATGCCCAGTGCCGTCCCGATGATGCCGCTGCCCGAGAGCGCCGTCTTGATGACGTCCGATTCGAAGTATTCGTCAAGGTACTCGGCGACGCTCATGGTCCAGAACCTGATCGTCTCGTACATCCGGTCCTCGCCCATCTCCATGAACTTGGCGCCGAGGTGGACGAGTTCGATGATGTCCTTCGGCTTGAACGAGGTCGGATCCGGCGGGGTTCTCAGCAGGAAGTCGCGTATGAAGCGGCACTGCCGCATGGTGTCGCTGGAGTAGCGCTCGTAAGCATCGGCGTCGTGCCTGGAAAAACGCGCCTTTTCCCGGTAGGCGACCTCGGAATCATGGTAGTTGCCGTAATAACCGCCATCCTGCAGAAAGGTTACTCCGCCGCCATAGGGCGTGACCTGCAGCCCGTGCCTGTGCAGTTCCAGGGAGCGATAGATTTCCGGCCGGAGCAGGCTGCAGACGTATGAACAGTTAGAGTAAGTCCAGTCTTCGTACAGGTTGCGGCTCACGGTCGCGCCGCCGATGTAATCGTTCTTCTCTACGCACACGACGTTGAGACCCGCTTTCGCCAGGAAGGCCGCGTTCGCCAAGCCGTTATGGCCCGCGCCCACGACTATCGCGTCATATGTTTTCATCGCTGATTCTTCGCTCTTGGGCTGGTCTGGTCTGCTTCAGGATTGTTCTGATTGTCGCGGCATCGTTGCATATCATGCGCGGCTGGCGCGGCGCTGCATGGCCGGGAGCTTATCGATTGTAATGTCCACCGCAAGCTCGAATTTGTCCAGCGTTTCGCCGAGACATTCCATATCGTGAGCCTCGCAGATGAACCATGGTTCGCGCGAGTCCGGCTCGACCAGAATGCCCAGGTCGTGAAGCTCCGGCGCGAGCGCGTCATAGAACTCGTAGTCGGAGTCCACCCAGGCCCTGTAGTCGGTGGGCGTGTCCTCGGAAAAAAACAGTCCCAGCATGGAGGGATGGCCGGCAAAGCTATGGGCGATGCCTCGGTCTGACAGGATCTTGCCGATTCCCTGCTGCAGGGCCAGCCCGTAATTCTCGATGGTCTGCAGCGCATCGGTCTCGTCCAGGATCTGCAGGGTCGTGTTCGCAGCGGCGAGCGAGACCGAGTGCCCGGTGAATGTTCCGCCGTGCACGACCTTGTCCCCGACGTGATTCATGATGTGCTCGCGGCCGGCCACGACGGCGATCGGGTAACCGTTGCCCATGGCTTTCGCGAAGGTGCAAAGGTCGGCCTGGATTCCATAGAGTTCCTGTGCACCGCCCTTGGCGACCCGGAAACCGGTCTTCACCTCGTCGACGATCAGCACGATCTCGTAGCGGTCGCACAGCGCGCGGATGTCCCGGACGTACTGCGGATCGGCCGCGATGCCGCAGCAGTTGCCCATGATCGGCTCGATCAGCATGGAGCCTATGCGGTGGCCGTGCCGCTTGAACAGGTCTTCGATCGCATCGGCGTCGTTCAATGGCGCGGTGTGGAAGAGCTTCCTGGTCACCTTCGGGATGCCCTGGCCGAAAGGCAGGACTTCCGGATCGCCATCGTCCGGGTCCCAGTCTTCGACCTCGGAGTACCACATGACTTCGCTGAAGACGCCGTGGTAACCGCCCTCGAGTACCACGTGGCCGTCCCTGCCGGAGTAGGACCGGGCTATACGCAGAGCGGCCATTACCGCCTCGGTACCGGAATTGGAGAACCTGACGAGTTCAGCGGCGGGGACCATCTTGCAAATCCGGCTGGCGACTTCGTACTCCAGCTCGGTCGACAGCGCAAACACGCCGCCGACCTCCATGCCCCGGCGCGCCGCCTCGTCGACGCGGGGGTCCGCGTAGCCGAGGATCACCGGGCCGTAAGCCAGCCGGTAATCGATGTACCGGTTCCCGTCGATGTCCTCGAGCCGTGCGCCGCGCGCCTTCTTGATATAGATGGTCTGTTCGTCGCCCCAGTAGCGGAAGTTGGACGACACGCCGAGCGGGAGCCGAGCCTTAGCCTTGGCGAAATGGCGATTCGATTTCTTCAGACACCGCATATACCCCCCCTGGGGAATCCTGGTTGCGTAGCTTGGCACGATCCCGGCCGTCGGGTCCAGAGATAAATGAATGAGTATTCATTCAGGGTGTGGCATCATGGGCTTGCACACGTGGCCGCGGCGGCGGCAGGCAAAGGAGCCGCGCCGGGCGCGCAGGCCGGGGCGAAGATTCCCGATGTCGGCGGGCGCGCTGCGTGGCATCATTCCTGAAAAAACCGGGCGAGCGAGGGGCCGCCAGCATGGCCAGAAGCAAGCTAGAGATGTCGCGCCGTACGGCCGCCCGCGCCGCCCGCCGGCAGCAGCTCATCGATGCGACGATGAAGTGCATCGCGCGCAAGGGCATCGGCAGCACCACGCTGGCTGACGTCGCGAAAGAGGCCGGCCTATCCCAGGGCATCGTCAACCTGCACTTCCTGACCAAGGAAAACCTGCTCAACGAAACGCTGCAGTGCCTTGCCGGGGAGTACCAGGCCCAGTTCGAAAGCACGCTTGCGAAATCGGGTCCCGGGGCCGCCGAAAAACTGCTTGCCCTAGTCGAACTCGACTTCAGGCCGTCGATCTGTGACCGCCGCAAGCTGGCCGTCTGGTTCGCGTTCTGGGGAGAGGTGCAGTCCGTGCCGACCTACCGCAAGATCTGCGATGAACTCGATAAACACTACGACCAGGAGATGGTCCGGCTCTGCGAGAGCCTGATCACGGAAGCACGCTACGAGGACCTCGATCCGGTCATCGTCTGCGACGCACTCTCGGCCATGACCAATGGCCTGTGGCTCTCCTGCCTGATCAGCCCGAAGACATGGGATCGGCACAAGGCAAAGGAGGCGGCCATGACCTACCTGCGAGGCGTGTTTCCCGAGCATTACAAAAAATGACGAACAGGCACGGAGAGGAACTTGGAAATCGAACTTGGTGAAAGCGCGCGAGAATGGCAGGCAAAGGCTCGAGCCTACGCGGACGAATACCTGCAGCCTCACGAGGTCGAGGCCGAACTGAATGGCGGCGAGCTGGCGCCGGAAATAACGGCCCGTAACAAGCAGCGCGCGATCGAGCTGGGTTTCTCGGCGATTGACGTGCCCAGCTCCCATGGCGGACTCGAGCTTTCCATGACGGAACAGGTCGCCATCTGGGAACAGATGGGCCGCGTAACCAACGCCTTGTCCTGGTGCTTTTCCGAACCGCAGTCATGGATGTTCGAAGCCTGCAGCGAGGAACAGATCGAGGAGTACGTGCTGCCGATGATGCGCGGCAAGCGCAAGGATTGTTACGCGATTACGGAGTCGGGCCCGGGTTCCGACGTTGCGGCGATCGAGGCCACCGCGGTGCGGGACGGGGACCACTACGTCCTGAACGGCGAAAAATGGTATGTGACCAGCGCGAATCTCGCCGATTTCTTCTGGTTTCAGGCGCGGCTGCCCGATGAGGACGACGAGGCGCTCTTTCTCGTCGACCAGGGCACGCCGGGCATAGAGATGATCGCGTCGCCGCTGTTCAGCCACACCTATGCGGCGCATCATCCGACATACCGGTTCAGGGACGTGCGGGTCCCGCTGACGAAGCGCGTCGGCGAGCCCGGCGACGGGATGTCCTACACTCACGCCTGGTTCCGTCACGAACGGCTGATGATCGGCGCCCGCAGCTGCGGGGCTGCGGCTCGCCTCATAGAGGAAGCGACGGCTTTCGCCAGCGGCCGCATGGTGGACGGCGCGCCGCTGTCGGAAAAGCAGGCGATCCAGTTCATGCTGGCCGACAGCGTCGCCGAACTTTGGGCGGCCCGGCTGCTGACCTACGAGGCGGCGGCGGCTCACGACAAAGGGGAAAACGTCAAGCAGCTACACGCCCGCTGCTCTATTGTAAAACTGTTCGTGTCCGAAATGGCCAACCGGATCGCCGATCGCGCCGTGCAGATATTTGGGGGCAGGGGTTACATGCGCGAAAACGTCGCAGAACGTTTCTTCCGCGAACTTCGGGTCGACCGGATCTGGGAGGGAACCAGCGAGATACAACGTCTGATCATCGCACGCGCCCTGCTGAAGCGTGGCCTCGACGGAATGTGATTGTCATTCCGGGATCGGAGTGATGAAATCCGGGCCGATGATCCGAGCTCCGAACCTGGCCTTCCCGGCCGCGTGCCTGCTGGCTTTGAATGCCTGTGTCGGCCAGGATGGCGGCAGCACGTCCGACGAAAATGTCGTCAACGTCTACAATTGGGCGGACTACATCGCACCGGATACGGTTGAAAAATTCGAAGCAGAGTACGGCATCCGGGTGAACTACGACACCTACGATTCGTCGGAAGTCGTTGACGTCAAGATGCTTGCGGGGGGCAGCGGCTACGACGTCGTCATTCACAGCAGCCAGTTCTCTTCACGGCTGACCCCGCTCGGCATCTTCGAGAAACTCGACTACTCGAAGCTGGACAACATCCGGCATCTAGACCCCGACATCATCGAGCGGACGGACGTCTACAATCAGACGCGGGGCTACGCAGTCCCCTACCATTGGGGCACGACCGGTTACGCCTGGAACGTCGAGATGGTCCGGGCGCGGCTGCCCGACCACCCGATGGACAGCGGAGACGTCCTGTTCGACCCGGACGTCGTATCGAAACTCGCTGACTGCGGTGTCAGCCTGCTGGACGGCCCGACCGACCTGTTCCCGATGGCGATGTCCTACCTCGGACGTGATCCGAACGCGGTCGACGAGGAAAGCCTTGCCGCCGCCGAGGAAATGCTCGGGAAGGTGCGTCCTTATATAAGGTATTTCAGCAACCAGAAGATGCTGTCGGACCTGCCCAACAAGGAAGTATGTGTCGCGATGAGCTGGTCGGGCGACTACGCGGTCGCCGCTGAGCGAGCCAGGGAGGCCGGTATCGACATCGAACTGCGTTACACGATGCCGAAAGAGGGGTCGGGGCTCTGGGTGGATGGCGTCTACATACCGAGCGACGCGCCACACAAGGAAAATGCCTATCGGTTCATCAATTTCCTGCTGCGGCCGGACATCGCCGCAGACATAGCGAATTTCGTCCATTACGCGAACTCGAACCGGTCTTCCTGGGAATTCCTCGATCCCGAGGTATTGAACGATCCGGCGATTTTTCCGGACGAGAAAGCGTGGGAGGTGCTGTACCCGATTCTTAACGTCGATCCGAAGCGCGAACGTCCGCGCACGCGCGCGTTCGCCCGGGTCAAGAGCGGCATCTGAGGATGCGACCCGGATGAACGGGCAGGCAGCGAGCAACGGCGATTCGGCGTCTCCGGACTTCATTCGCATTGAGAACCTGAGCAAGCATTTCGACGATTTCGTCGCCGTCGACTCCGTCAGCCTCAGCATCGCCCGCGGCGAGCTGTTTTCGATACTCGGCGGCTCGGGCTGCGGCAAGACAACCCTGCTCCGCATGCTGGCCGGTTTCGAAGTACCGACAACCGGCCGCATATTTATCGACGGCATCGATGTGACCGATCTGCCGCCTTACGAACGGCCGGTCAACATGATGTTCCAGTCCTACGCGATCTTCCCGCACATGACCGTCGAATCGAACATCGGCTACGGGCTGAGGAAGGACCGGCTGCCGAAGTCTGAGATCGGGTCGCGGGTCGACCAAATGCTCGAACTAGTGAAGCTGAACGATTTCCGACATCGCAAACCGGATCAGCTGTCGGGAGGACAGAGGCAGCGGGTCGCGCTGGCGCGGGCACTCATCAAGCGTCCCAAGGTGCTGCTGCTGGACGAGCCGCTCGCCGCTCTCGACCGCAAGCTGCGTGAACATACGCAGTTCGAGCTGATGGCTATCCAGGACCGCCTCAAGATCACGTTCATAGTGGTGACCCATGACCAGGAGGAGGCGATGACGCTGTCGACCCGTATCGCCGTCATGGAGCAGGGCCGCTTCGAACAGGTAGGCACTCCGAAACAGGTCTACGAGTACCCCTGCAATCGCTTCGTGGCGGACTTCATCGGCACGATAAACACCTTCGAGAGCCGCGTCGTCGGCTGCACCGACGGCGTCATCGAGGTCGAATCCGCGGAGGCCGGCTCGCACCTGCATGCGTTGACGGATAAACCCATCGCGAGCGGCGACTCCGTCAGCATCGCACTGCGGCCCGAGAAAATCTTCATCAGCCAGGAGCGTCCCGACGCCGCGGAAGACACCTGCCTGCACGGCATCGTCGAGGACCTCGGCTATTTCGGGAATCTTTCTCTGTACCGCATACGGCTGAGCACCGGCAAGATCGTTCAGGTCAGCGCGCAGAACCGCCGCCGCTCCGCCGAGCGCTTCCTCGAGTGGAACGACGAGGTCTGGATTTCCTGGCAGAGACAGAGCGCCGTGGTCCTTACGGAATGACCGAGTCGGCGGTCAAACAGTTCGTCAACCGCAACTGGCAGCGGCTGATCGTTGCCGTCCCGTACCTGTGGCTCCTCGTTTTCTTCCTGGCACCCTTCGCCATCATCCTGAAGATCAGCGTCGCAGACCCGGTCATCGCCCAGCCGCCGTTCACGCCAGCCTTCGACGAGACCGGTCGGCTCCAGGCCACCTGGGACAATTTCACGTTCCTGCTCACGGACAAGCTGTACGCCATCACCTATCTCAAGTCCGTAACGATGGCCGCTTCCGCAACCGTGCTGTGCCTGCTTATCGGCTTCCCGATGGCCTATGGGATCGCGCGGGCATCTGCGGGTGTGCGCAACCTGCTCCTGCTGCTGATAATCCTGCCGTTTTGGATCTCTTTCCTGCTGCGGGTCTATGCCTGGATGGGACTGATGAACAATTACGGGGTCATCAACAATTTCCTTATCTGGCTCGGCGTCATCGATCAGCCGATGCAGTTGATGTACCGGGATTTCGCAATCTATGTCGGCCTCGTTTACTCCTACCTGCCTTTCATGATCCTCCCGCTGTACGCGACGCTCGAGCGTATGGACCTCGACCTGGTCGATGCGGCCATGGACCTCGGAGCGTCGCCGTCGGTCGCCTTTTTCGACGTTACGTGGCCGCTGGCGCGACCGGGCGTCGTCGCAGGCTGCCTGCTCGTGTTCATACCCGCGATCGGGGAGTACGTCATCCCCTACCTGCTCGGCGGACCGGAGGCGCTGCTCATCGGGCGCGTCCTGTTCGACGAGTTCTTCGTCAACCGCGACTGGCCGCTGGCTTCGGCTGTTGCGATCGTATTGTTGCTCCTGCTCGTCGTGCCGATCGTCTTGCTGCAGCGCAGCCAGGCGCGCGACACGGAGCTCGCTTCTTGAAACGGCGCTCCGCCTTCGTGCTCTCCGCGCTGGCCTTCGGCTACGCGTTTCTGTACGTCCCGCTGGCGTCGGTCATTTTCTATTCGTTCAACGATTCGAGGCTCGCCACCGTCTGGGGAGGCTTTTCGACGCGCTGGTACGGGGAACTCTGGGGCAACGACCAGGTGCTCGATGCTGCCTTTCTCAGTCTCCGAATAGCCGTGACTTCTGCCACGCTCGCGACCGTACTCGGCACGCTGGCCGGGCTGGCCCTGGTTCGCGTCACGCGCTTCAGGGGCCGGACGCTTTTCTCGGCCATGATCACGTCGCCGCTGGTCATGCCGGAGGTCATAACGGGGCTATCGTTGCTGCTGTTGTTCGTGTCACTGCAGCAGCTGGTCGGCTGGCCTGCCCAACGCGGCTTTTCGACAATTACGATTGCCCACACGACCTTCTCGATGGCCTATGTTGCTGTCGTCGTTCGTTCCAGGCTCGCCGCCATGGACCAGTCCCTGGAGGAGGCCGCGATGGACCTGGGGGGCAGGCCGCTCCGCGTGCTTGTCGATATCACGCTGCCTCTGATCTACCCCGCGATGCTCGCGGGTTGGCTCCTCGCCTTCACGCTGTCGCTCGACGACCTGGTCATCGCCAGCTTCGTCTCCGGACCTGGCAGCAACACGCTCCCGATGTATATTTTTTCCAAGGTCAAGCTCGGCGTGACGCCGGATATCAACGCGCTGGCGAGCCTGGTCATACTGTTCGTCAGTGCAGGCGTGCTGCTCGCCTGGCTCGTTACACGACGCGGTCCCGGGCAGCCAGGCCGGACCTGAGCTGCTCGAGAATCCAGATGATGTAGCGATTCTCGGGCGCTTCCATTCGCGATAGCGGGCCGGGCCTGTAATAGCGCGAATGGACGCCCTTCGCATTGTTTACGATGATCGTCTTGTCGGATTCGGTCGTCACGTCCCAGAGCCAGGTCAGCTCATCCCTCTTGTAATCCCTCCCCTCTTCCGCGTCGCCGCGCACCATCCAGAAGATCTCACAGCGGCTACTATCGATGTCCACCGGCGTGAATACGTAAGCGACGACATGATCGCTGTAGGCGAGAAGGTAGGAGAACGGCCCGAAACCCAGGTCCGAAGCGCCGCCATCGTAATCCGTCAGTGCGCCGAGCAGCGGGGCGACCGGTTTGCCGTCCCGGCTGCCGCTCTGGTAACCGTCGAATAACGCAGTCCTGCTGTAGAAATAGCCCTGCTGGCCCGGCGGCGTGTTCACGTCCAGCCTGTCGATATGGACCTCCGCGAGCCCGCAGGCCGACATGCGCTCCTTCATGCTGTCCTGCAGACGCTCGCGCTGCCTCGGGTCCAGCATCAGGGTATGCATGCGCGCATATTCCGGATGCGCCGTCGCGCAGTGATAGCACTCCTGGTAGTTTTCGACCGATAGCTTCCAGTTGGCCGGTATCAGGTAGCTTTTCTGCGCGGCGACCTTCAGGCCCTCGAAATCGAAAATCGCCATCGGTCCGGAGAGCTCGCGCCTGGCATCCTCCAGGGACGGCGGATCGTCACAGAAGCAGATGAATACGAGGCCGTGCACAACGTCCAGCGCAACCGGCAACAGGCCGAAGCCGGTCTTCTCGAATTCTTCCGGCATACTTCGGGCCGCGAGCAGACTGCCGTCCGTACCGTACATCCAGCCGTGGTACGGGCATTCGAATTTCCGCGCATTGCCCTTGTGCTCCAGGCAAACCAGGGAGCCGCGGTGCCGACATACGTTGGCGAAAGCCCTCAGCTCGCCATCTTCGCCACGGATGACGATGGCCGACTCTTCGCCCACGTTGATGACGCGAAAGTCACCGGGCCCGGCGAACTGCGAGGTGTGTCCTGCCAGTATCCAGTTTCGGTTGACAATCGTATCCACTTCGAGCGAATAGATTTCCGGATCCGTGTAGAAGCGCTGCTCGAGCGACCAGCCTGGACGATGCTCCTCGATCAGCTGCTGGATGCTGCGAGAGTCCGACGCGTTTCTGTATGTCATGATCTGGAATCGCTGGCTGTAATGACAATGAAGTTTGCGAAGTAAAAATAGCACGGTGAGCCAATCGCGAGTCAAGGCAGCCACAATGCGGCACGAAGCGTTCGGCGCCTGATTCGGGTCATCTCTACCGAGCCCGTTTACACTCAGCGCTTGAAGACCATGCGCTGCCCGTGCGAAAGTCGGGCACCACTTCCGTCTCCGTAGTTACAAATCCATCATCGCTAATGCCGGAGCATGCAGATGCCTAAATTCGCAGCCGGCGTCGTTCGATTCCAGAACGAGGTCTACCCCGAGAAAAAGGACTTGTTCGAACGGCTGTCTCGCGGCCAGTCGCCGGAAGCCCTGTTCATAACCTGTTCGGATGCGCGCGTGGAAACGGCAATGATCACGCAGACGGACCCTGGCGAGCTGTTCATATGCAGGAATGCCGGCAACATCGTGCCACCGCATACGAATCACACGGGTGGCATGACGGCCTCGATCGAGTTCGCTGTTGCGGCACTCAGGGTGCCGCACATCGTCATCTGCGGGCACACGGAATGCGGAGCGATGCATGGCGCAATGTACCCGGAGACGATTGCAAAGCTGGCACACGTAAGGGATTGGCTCGGCTTCGCGAAAGCCGCCGTGCAGATCGTCGACGAGATTGCGCCGAATGCCAGCGATTCGGATCGAATGCGCCTGTTGCTGGAGCAGAACGTCATCCTGCAGCTCCAGCACCTGCGCACTCACCCGGCCGTCGCCGCACGCCTGGCTCGAGGCGACCTGCAGCTGCATGGCTGGATTTACGACATCCGCACCGGCTCCGTGCTGGCTTACGACGATCCCCGGGGCCGATTCGTGCCCGTCCAGGAACGCTACGCGGATGCCATCGCCGACATTGTCGGCGGCAGTTCGGCCTGATAGCCGGCTGAATAGCACGCTTCGGGCGCAGGAAATGGGTGGCCCGCCCGTCGATCGAGCATGCGCGCGGTTCATCGTCCGGAGCCGGGTCCGGCCTTCTGCCGGACGCGCTCCCTCGGCGGCTGGCTAGAATGTCAGGCTGAACCTGGCGCCGCCGGCCTCGCTGCGTGCGACGCGTATGAATCCACCATGCGCGATCATCACCTGCCTGGCGAGGGCGAGTCCTACGCCGGAGCCTCCCTCCTTGGTCGTGAAGAATGGCACAAAGATTTTTCGAGTCAGCTCGTCCGGCACCCCGGGACCGTTGTCCGAAACTTCGATCATGACGTTGCCACGGCGGTTCAGCCTGGCCGACAGCTCGATGCGTGGTCGCTCGACGTGGCTGGTGGCCTGGTATGCGTTTCGGAGCAGGTTAAGCAGGACCGGCTCGAGCAGATCGGGGTCTGCCTGAACGTCCAGCCCCGGTGGGTCGACGCGGATTTCCAGCTCGGCCCGAGTGTGCGGCCACTCCGCACGCGCCAGGTCGCCCGCCGCGGCAAGCAGGTCGGAGAGAAACACCCTTTTCTTTTTCGGCGGCGTCATTCGGCTGATCTGCCGGTAGCTTTCCACGAACTGCATCAGGCTTCCGGACCGGCGCGCGATCGTCGACACTGCGTGGTGCAGGTCGGCCAGGTCCGCGGCAATGGACGACTCGTGCCCCGCTTTAACCACTATATCGCTCGACAGTTCAGCCGCCGTTGACGCCAGGGACGTGACTGGCGTGATCGAGTTCATGATTTCGTGTGTCAGAACCTTGACCAGGTCCTGCCATGCCTCGGCCTGCGTCGCGTCGAGCTCGGACTGGATATCCTGCAGTGAAATCAGGCGCTCGCTTGCACTGCCTATGATGATCTCCGTGGTCGCCAGCGTCAGGTGATACTCGATTCCCTCCACCTGGAAAGTGACCAGCTCCCGCACGCCCGGAATGGACTCGCCTATCGCGTCGTGGAAGCCGACCCCGAACTGTCGGAGATCCTTCAGCCTGGTCACGTGCGCAGATCCGAACAGCCGCCGTGCAGCGTTATTCTGCAGCGTGATCGTACTGTCAGCATGGACCGTCAACAGCGGCACCGGAATATGCTCAATCAACGCGTTTAGTCGCCTGAGCTCAGTGGTCTGGTCCGCGCTGCGTTGCCGGAGGCGCTCTATGATGGCCGTAAACGATTCCCCCAGCTCCGGAAAGCCCGTCCCGGCCTCGCTGAAGTCGAAGCGCTGGGAGAAGTCGGCGTACCGGGCGGCGTCCAGGAAACGTGCTACTTCGCGATTCGTGCGCCGCAAGAAGCGCCACAGACCGGCGACCGCGAGCAGCAGGAGCAACCCGGCAATGATGCTCGCGCTCCCATAACCGGGCTGGAGCACCAGCCATGTCGTTATCGTCAGCGCAACGCCAACGACGAACAGGCGGATTGTCAGGCCGGTCGTGAACTTCCTAAAGGCCATGCTTTTCCATTCGCCGGTACAGCGAAGCGCGCGTCAAACCGAGTTCGGCGGCCGCTTTCGAGATATTGAAGCCGTGCCGGCGCAGCGCCTTCTCGATGGTCTGCTTTTCCATCTGGTCCAGGTTGTAGACCGTCGGGATGGCTGAGACCTGCGCCGACTTCGAGCTGCCGGCGGCCGTCAGGGCAAAGTCCCCGGGCTCGCACACATCACTCTTGCCGAGTATCACGGCACGCTCCACGGCATGGCGCAACGCCCGGACGTTGCCCTGCCACGGATCGCCCAGCAGCGCCTTCTCGGAATCCTGCGACAGCGTTTTCACCCGCTTCTGATACTTCCGCGAGTAGTGATCGAGATAGTGGCGCGCGATCGGCAAGATATCTTCGCGCCGCTCCCGCAGCGGCGGAATCGTGATTTCGACGGTATTGAGACGAAACAGGAGGTCCTGGCGGAAACGCCGCTCGTCCGCCAGGACCGTGGCGGGCAGGTTCGTGGCCGCGATGACGCGCACATTGACCGGCTGTGCGCGATCGGAACCGACCGGCGTGACCTGTCGCAGCTCCAGCACGCTGAGCAGCTTGGCCTGCAGATGCAGCGGCAGGTTGCCGACCTCGTCGAGGAAGAGGGTCCCGCCGTTCGCTGCCTGGAATCTGCCGGACCGGTCTTCGTTCGCGCCGGTAAACGCACCCTTCCGGTGCCCGAACAGTTCCGACTCGAACAGCGATTCGCTGATCGATCCCATGTCGACGGGCAGGAAGATTTCGCCCGCACGGCGCGAACGCCTGTGAACCTCGCGTGCGACGAGTTCCTTGCCCGTGCCGTTCTCGCCGAGGATCAGGATGTTTGCATCCGTCGGGGCAACTCGGTCGATGAGCGACATCACCTCCCGCATCTGCGGCGACCCGCCGATGATCGGGCTGCTGCCGGAGGCTGCAGCGTCGCTGAGTACGCGTGTCGCCTGGCGCAGGCTCTCGGTTTCCAGGCGGCTCTGGCGCAGCTTGACGCCAGCCGACAGCGTCGCAATCACCTTTTCGTTCTGCCATGGTTTGGAAACGAAGTCTGTGGCGCCGCGCTTCATCGCCTCGACGGCGGTGTCCACGCCGCCGTGCGCCGTGATCATCACGACGACCATCTGCGGGTCCGTCTCCAGTATGCGATCAAGCCACTCCAGGCCCTGTCGCCCGCTGGACTCGCCGGGCCCGAAGTTCATGTCGAGCATGACGGCGTCAAACTCCTGCTCGTCCAGCAGCGCCGGTACCAGGCGCGGATCGGAGCAGGTGGTAACGGAATCGAAGTGGCGTCGCAACAGCAGGCGACCGGCGGTGAGGATGTCCTCGTCGTCGTCGACGATCAGGATACGGCCCTTGCTCACCACGCGCCTGCTCCCGGGAAGACTGTCCGGAAGCGTACACCCGGTGTTCGGAAGCGTACAGTCCGGGGCGCATACCCTGGACGGTTTGCCATTTAAATCAGGGGCTTGGCTTTTGGCACGGCGATTGCAATACCTGGCTACCAGCCAATCACCGGACTCCGACCGTGAGCACGATCAGCAAGATTTCCGAGACCCGACAGGACGCACCCCGAGCCATCTCGGGCCAGGGCATGGACCGGGTCGTCGCGCGCAAGGCGCCGTTGGGCCGAAAGCTCGCCTATGCCGCCGGCGCGGTGCTGGCCGCCGGTGTGGCCTGGCTGCTGCTCGGCCTCATCACCGGCGGCCGGAGCCTCAGCATCAATGCCCAGCGGATCATGGTGTCCGAGGTCACGCTCGGCACCTTCGAGGACTTCATTCCGCTGCGCGGCCGGCTGGTTCCCAGCAGCACCGTATACCTCGACGCCATCGAAGGCGGCCGGGTCGAACAGGTATTCGTCGAGGATGGGACCGTAGTAGCCGCCGGCGATCCGATTGCCGTGCTGTCCAACACCAACCTGCAGCTCGAAGTGCTGAGCCGCGAAGCGGCCGTGACCGAGCAACTTAACAACATGCGCACGATCGAGCTTCAGCTCGAGCAGAATCGGCTGTCCCACAAGCGCAACCTGGTGGAGATCGATTACCAGATCACCCGCCTCGGTCGCAGCATCGAGCGGCAGGAAGATCTCGCCTCGAAGAACCTCGTGTCGCAGTCGACGCTCGACGAACTTCGCGACGAGCTAACTTATTACCGCAATCGCCGGGAGGTGACGCTGGAGAGCCAGGCTACCGATGCCCGCATGCAGGAGCAGCAACTGCACCAGCTGCGTGCGGCGAATGACCAGCTGGAGGCAGGCCTGGCATTTGCCCGCAAGAACCTGGATGACCTGCGGGTCCGTGCGCCGGTCTCCGGCAAGCTATCCGGTTTCGACATCGAGATCGGCCAGTCGATTTCGCGCGGCGAGCGCCTGGGCCAGGTCGACGATCCGGAGGGCTTCAAGCTCAACGTCAAGATCGACGAGTTCTACCTCGGCCGGGTCGACCTGGAACAGAAGGCCAGGGTAGAGCACAACGGCCGGCCGCTCGACCTGCGCGTCACCAAGATCTATCCGCAGGTCAACACCGGCCAGTTCGAGGTCGACATGGCATTCGAGGACAACCCGGCCGGACTGCGACGCGGCCAGACCCTGCAGGTCGAGCTCACGCTCGGCGACAACAGTGATGCGGTGCTGATCCCGAACGGCTCCTTTTACCAGGAAACCGGCGGCAGCTGGATCTTTGTCGTCACCCCGGACGGCAGCGAGGCCGTCAAGCGAACGGTCCGGCTCGGCCGCCGGAACACAGACTATATCGAGGTGCTCGACGGGCTCGAACCCGGCGAGAAGGTCGTCACATCACCGTACACGAGCTATGTCGGAATGGACCGGCTCGTACTGGGCGCGGATTGATTCAACAGCGCAACTATTTGGCAAAGCTTAAAAAGGGGAAGGACATGCTCAAGCTACACGACCTGTACAAGGTCTACCGGACAGACGAGGTGGAAACAGTGGCCCTGAACGGCGTGAATTTCGAAATTCACGCGGGCGACTTCGTGGCGATCATGGGTCCGTCGGGCTGTGGCAAGTCGACCCTGTTGAACATCATCGGCCTGCTCGACAGCCCGTCCAGCGGCGATTACTTCTTCTTCGACGAGAATGTCGCTTCTTACTCGGAGTCGCAGCGGAGCGTAATCCGAAAGAAGAACGTCGGATTCATCTTTCAGAGCTTCAATCTGATCGACGAACTGAATGTCGCCGAAAATATCGAACTGGCTCTCTTGTATCACGACATGCCCGCGTCCGAGCGCAGGCGCAGGGTGGCTGACGCCATGGATCGCATGGGTATTGCACACCGCGCCAGGCACATGCCCGGCCAGCTGTCCGGCGGACAGCAGCAACGGGTCGCGGTCGCGAGGGCAGTCGTCGGCAACCAGCCCCTGATACTGGCCGACGAGCCGACCGGTAATCTGGACTCCGTACACGGCCAGGAAGTCATGGAGATGCTCCGCTCCCTGAACGCCGACGGGACGACCATCGTCATGGTCACGCACTCGCCGGCACACGCCGATTATGCGCACCGGACCGTGAACCTGTTCGACGGCCACGTGGTGACCGACAGCAAGCGCGCCGCCTGAATTCGCCCAGCGAAACGATACGGGGTACACCCATGTTCTGGAACAACGTAAAAGTAGCCCTGCGTAATCTGCAGAAGAACAAGTTCTTCGCGACCATCAATATCGCGGGGCTGGCCATAGGCCTGACAGTATTCGTGTTCGGCAACCTGCTGGTCCGTTACGAGACCACGCATGACGCGTTCTTCGAAAAGGCCGCGAGGACCTACACGATCGGCAGCATTGCGGCGCCGGCGCTCAATGTCGGCATCGACAAGTTCAACTCCGTACACTCCGCCCTGGGCCCGTTGATCAAAACGGAACTCCCGGACGTCGAGTACGTTGCCCGCACGCTCATCTGGGAATACCTGGTCACCATGGGCGCGGACAGCTATTACCAGGGCATACGCTTTGCCGATCCTGAGTTGCTGCGGATTTTCGATCTGGACTATCTGCATGGGGACGAGACGGCGCTCGACGACCCTTCCGGCGTACTCATCACCGAATCGATCGCCGTCAAGTACTTTGGCCGTACGGACGTGCTGGGCGAGGCCATTACGCTCGACAACGAATACGATTATCGCATCACCGCAGTCGTACGCGACCTGCCCCTGAACTCGCATTTCAATTCGCTGGTCATCATCGAGACCGATTTCGAGATGTTCATCCCGCTCAAGGCGCTGGCTCGAATGCGCGACTTCGACGAGGCGGGCGAGTGGGACAACCTGTCACTTGGCAACATGACCTACGTCACGTTGAAGGAAGGCTTCGACCTGACCTGGCTGCAGGCCCAGCTCGACGGTATGTATGGCCGCTACGTCCCGGAGAACATTCATGAAGTCATATCCGCCTTCTGGGCCGTGCCGCTGGTCGACGCGAATACCTCCATATGGGTTAGCCTCGGCATGCCCGTCATTGCGGTCGTCAAGATACTGAGCTTCCTCGTCCTGATCGTCGCATGCGTCAATTACACGAACCTGGCGACGGCTCAATCGCTCGGCCGAAGCCGCGAAGTCGGCATGCGCAAGACCATGGGCGCCGAGCAGGGCCAGCTGATCACGCAGTTCCTGGTCGAGAGCCTCGTCATCGCGGCGATCGCGATGGTCATTGCTGTCGCAGCGCTGGAAGTGCTGATACCGATCTTCAATAACCTCGCCAGCAAGGCATTGACGCTCGATTACCTGGGGAGCCTGCCCTTGCTGGTGCTCACGGTGATCCTAGTCGGGATCTGCGCCGGCCTATACCCGGCCTGGCTGATTACCCGCGCCAGCCCGATCGACGCGCTGCGCGACGTGGCCCGCAAGGGCAAGAAGGGCTCGACCGTTCGGTCCGTGATGATCGGTGCGCAATTCGCCATATCGGCCTTCATGCTGGCCATCGTCTCCGTCGTTTACATGCAGAACGAAAAGGTCAAGAACGCGAGCTACGAGTTCCCCCGTTCCGAGGTCTACGTGCTGCAGAGGCTGGATGTCGATGAGATCCGAGGCAGGCTCGATACGCTGCGCCACGAACTGGAGGCACTGCCGGATGTCAAGGGCGTTGCCTACTCCTGGCAGGTTCCGTATCAGCAGACCAACTCGACGTTGAACGCGTCGCGAGTCCAGGGAGACGTCGCCGGCAAGTTCAGCATCCAGATACTGCGTATGGCCCCGGAATTCCTGGACGTCTATGACATACCTTTGCTCGCAGGCCGAAACATCGGCCGGGACATGGCCAATGACAGCCGCAGCGAAGACAGGTCGGTGATCAATGTTCTCGTCAACGAGATGGCCCTGGAGCGCCTCGGCATCAGCAGCCCGGCCGAAGCTATCAACCAGCGGTTCTTTGATGTGGACGACGATGGCGGTCTGGAGGAGTTCGTGATAGTGGGTGTCGTACCGACCCAAAACATCACCGGGCTGTTCAATTCGCTGAAACCCTGGGTTTACTACCAGGACAACAGGAATATCCAGGTCGCGTCGGTCCGCATAACCAGCGACAATATGATGCGAACGATCGGACAGGTCGAGGAAACCTGGAAGCGCGTGATCCCGGAATATCCGATACAGGGCCGCTTCCTGGACGACGTGTTCAACGACGTTTACAACATCCTCAAGCTGATGAATGGTGCACTTGCCGGTTTCGCCTTCATAGCCCTCGCCCTGGCGCTGATCGGGCTCTTCGGCCTGGCGGCATTCATGGCGGCGCAGCGCACGAAGGAGATCGGCATACGCAAGGTCCTGGGCGCCGACTCGTTACAGATTGCCCGGCTGCTGGTCTGGCAGTTCTCCAAACCGGTGCTGCTCGCCCTTTGTATCGCGCTGCCGGCTGCATTCCTGGCGTCGAGCAATTACCTGAACTTCTTCGCCGACAGGATAGATACGGCCATTCCGATACTGCTGGTATCCGGCGTGGTGGCGGTAATCCTCGCCTGGGTCACGGTCGCCGGGCACGCCATCCGCATCGCGAGATCGAACCCGGTACTCGCGCTGCGCTACGAGTAAGAAAGAAGCCCGCGCAGAAACTGCCGCTTCTGTCGCCGTTTCGGAAACAGCCGTGAGCCCGGGGCATCCTTTGCTGCGATATCGTCGCAAGGGATGCCCCCGGGAGGACGGCCACCTCGGCGTGACAAAACGATGGAGCCGGCCCGACCCTGCAGACGCTATTTCGCCAGGAGGCGACCCAGGCAGGCGTCGACGATATCCAGCCCTTCATCGATCAGCGCATCCGGGATAGTCAGAGCCGGCAGGAACCGGATCACGTTGCCGTAGACGCCGCAGGACAGCAACGCGAGGCCGTTGGCGTAGGCAGCGGCGACCAGGTTCTTCGTCAGGTCGGCATCGGGTTTTTCCGCATCGCCGTCCCGGACCAGTTCGATCGCCATCATCGCGCCGCGTTCTGCGCGGATTTCGCCGATGACGCCGGGGTACTTCTTCCGCATGCCCTGCAGCCGCGCCTTGAAGCGCTTGCCGATCTCGTTTGACCGGGCCACCAGGCCCTCTTCTTCGATGACCTCGAGCACGGCCAGCGCGGCAGCGCAACCGACCGGGGAACCACCATAGGTGCCGCCGAGCCCCCCTGGCAGCGGAGCGTCCATGATCTCGGCCTTACCAACGACTCCTGCCAGCGGAAAACCGCCGGCCATGCCCTTGGCAATCGTTACCAGGTCGGGCTCTATGCCGGAGTATTCGGTCGCGAAGAACTTGCCGGTTCGCCCGAAGCCGCTCTGGATCTCGTCGGAGACGAGCACGATGCCGTGCTCGTCGCAAAGCCTGCGCAGCTCCCTCATCAGCTCGTCGGGTGCAACGTAAAACCCGCCTTCGCCCTGCACCGGCTCGATGATGATTGCAGCGACATCCGTCGGCGCGATATCCGCCTTGAAGAGGTTATTCAGCGCCTTGATCGAATCCTTCACGGAGATGCCGTGATACTCGATCGGGAACGGCACATGGTAAACCTCGCCCGGGAACGGCCCGAACAGGTTCTTGTATGGCGTGACCTTGCCCGTGAGACCCATCGCCAGCAGTGTCCGGCCGTGGAAAGCTCCATTGAAGGCTATGACGCCGCGGCGGCCGGTGTGCGCGCGGGCAATTTTGATCGAGTTCTCGACCGCCTCGGCGCCGGTAGTCACGAAAATCGTCTTCTTCGGCGTCTTCCCGGGCACCAGCGCATTGAGGTTTTCGGCGAGCCGTACCGCGCTGTCATAGGGGGTTACCATCACGCAGGTGTGGCTGAAGCGCTCGACCTGCTCCTTCACGGCGGCGACGATCTTCGGGTGGCTGTGCCCGGTGTTGCAGACCGCGATGCCAGTGGCGAAGTCGATGTAGCGCTTGCCCTCGACGTCCCACAACTCGGCGTTCTGCGCGCGCTCGATATATACGGGCGCGATGTTGCCCTGGCCCCGCGCCATCGCCGCAAGCTTGCGTGCCTGCCAGTCCGCGTTGCCCGGTGCCGCTGCCGCCTTGCTCTTTGACTGTGCCGTACCCATCGAATCTCGCCTCCCGGGAGCGCTCATTGACTGATTACCTGCCCCGGGTCCGCCTGCCGGACCCGGGGTTGCGCATTCTAGCGCGTTTTGGTCCCGGTGGTTCCGGCAGAGCAAGCTGCCTGTAGTCCAAAAACCGGCATCCCGCCACAGGCGAAAATCCGTATGGGCGCGTCCCGGGCCCGGGATTAGCGTATTTCCCCACCGGAAAAGCGCGGCCGGTGACGCAGCCGGGAGCGCGAAGCCAGCGGTCCCGCCCTTCTCGGGATCCCACGGACGGCCACTCGCCGGAACCGGGACAAAAGGGCTTCCGGTGAACCCGCCGGGTACAAATCGCAGTCCGGCAGCCTGTCATCTCAAGGAGGAAGACCTGATGAAAACGATTACGCGTGGCGCGATCGCCATACTTGTCTATGTCGGCCTTGCGGGTGCGAGCCTGGCGGACGTACCGAACATCGCCCCCGTCAACACATCCCCCGGAGGGCAAACCTACGGGCACTGGGCCGCCGAATGGTGGCAGTGGGCCCTGGGCGTACCGGGTGACAGGAACCCGATGTTCGACGCCGACGGGACATACTGTGCCGAGCGGCAACTGGGCGATGTCTGGTTTCTTGCCGGATCCTTCGGCACCGATCCGGTCGAGCGGAGCTGCACGGTGCCCGCCGGCACCTCGCTGTTCTTCCCGCTGATCAATTCGGCATACGGTGCGTTCCTCAACGATCCGCCCGAGACCCGGACCGACGAGGCCGTGCGCGCATTTGCAGCGTGTCCGGACGCGGTCAGCAACCTCTCGCCGGTCGTCGACGGCTTCGCCGTGCCGCGGCTGCACCAGTTCCTGGTGAGCGCCGCCGACTCGCCCCTGTTCAATGTACAACTCGCTCCCGGCAACCCGTTCGGCTTCGACGAATCGATCGTGCCGGAGCTGGTATTCAGCCCGACTGCGCAGGAGGGCTACTACGTGTTCCTCAAGCCGCTGTCAGCGGGCCTGCATACGATCGAAGTCTATGCCGAAGGCTGTTTCCCGGGTTTTTCACAGAACCTGACATTCAGCATCACCGTGACTTCCGACTGACACGGCATCGGATCGGCAACTGAAACGGGCCGCAGCAGCCTCTGCCGCGGCCCTCTTGTTGTGGACGCCCCGACTCCCGGAGTGCCGGGAGGCCCGGCCGAGCGGTAGATACCTTGTCGGCGACCGTACCGACCACGATTCAGCGCCCGCCTGCCGCGGCCAGCGACTCGCGAACAGGCATCGAAGTCCGCAATGCCACGAGTCGGATGGCAACCGGCAACGGAGGGAACTGCGCGGAATGCCAGGGAACGGTTGACCATAATCGCTCTGAAATGCGGGGATATTCAGGGGATTTCAGGGCCCGGGCGGGCGGTAGCGTGTCGTTGATCGACCTGCGGCAGTCAAACCGGGATCTTGTCAGGGGCGGTATGCGCCGGCCGGCGTCCGCCGAAAGTTGATGGTCAACTCGATTGCGTCGGCGGCAAACCGTTAGAATCCGCACTCTGCCGCCCAGACGCCATCCGGCGCCGGCGTCACAAACCAGGGCTGCGGCGAATCAATTATGGGCACCGACTCCGACATCAATACCACCCTCTTTCTAAGGAAAGGCGAGGAACGCCGCCTGCTGGCCGGGCACCTTTGGGTCTACAGCAATGAGGTCGACACGGCTCGGAGCCCGCTCAAGGGACTCGAGCCCGGACAGGCTGTAGCAGTGCTGTCCCAGCGCGGCCAGTGGCTGGCTCATGCCTACGTCAACCCGCATTCGCTCATTTCGGCGAGAGTCACCAGCCGGAGGCGAGAGCAGGCATTGGATGGCGCGGAGCTCAGGAGACGCCTGCGCTCGGCGACGGCTCTCAGGGAGCGATTGTATGCGGCGAACTGCTATCGCTGGGTCTATGGCGAGAGCGACGGCCTGCCTGGGCTCGTCGTCGACCGTTACGCCGGTATCGCCGTGGTGCAGATCAATACCGCCGGCATGGAGCGCTGGCGTGACCAGGTTGTCGATGCCCTGGTCGAAATAGGGCGGCTTGACGGCGTGCTGCTTCGCTGTGACGGCGAGCAGCGCGCGCTCGAGGGCCTGCCCGTCTATACGGAGATTGCTCACGGCGATGTCCCAGACGAAGTATCAATAGAAGAAAATGGTATTCATTACATCGTCCCGTTACAGGCCGGCCAGAAGACGGGCTGGTTCTTTGACCAGGCAGATAATCGCCTGAGAGCGCGCAAGCTGCTGAACCAGGGCCGCGTGATCGATGCCTTTTGTTACGCGGGTGGCTGGGGCATAAGCGCCGCCCTTGCCGGCGCCGCTCACGTCGTCTGCATCGACTCCTCCGAGCGGGCGCTCGACTATGCGCGACGCAATGCAGAGCTGAATGGCGTTGCCGACAAAATGAATTTCATACATGCGGACGTCGCAGAAGCCTTGAGGGATATGGGCGGCAAGGAAACGGCAGACACGATCATCATCGATCCCCCCGCATTCGTTAAGCGCAAGCGAGACCAGGACGCAGGATCCGCTGCCTACCAGCGTCTGAACGAAGCGGCTCTCGCGCTGCTGCCTGAAGACGGATACCTGGTCAGCTGCTCCTGTTCACAGCATGTGGATCGCGACAATTTCCAGCGCCTCATACAGAAGGCGGCGCGGCGTTCGCGGCGGGATCTGCAGGTCGTCATGGAGGGCGGGCAGTCCGCCGATCACCCGGTACATCCTGCCATGCCCGAGACACGCTACCTCAAGTCATTGATGCTGCGCGTGAGATAAAGCATGTTTCGGCTGCGTCGCCTGGCGCCGGAATCGTTACTGATCAGCCCAGCAGCGCCGGTGGCAGCGCCTGGCGCACCGAGCGCCTGAGCGCGGCCGCTTTCACCACCCGCTTTACCGCAAGCGCGAATGCGGCGGTGCGCATATCCAGGCTGGCCGACGCCGACAGGCTGGCGACGTCCCGGTAGGCGCGGCGCATGATCTTCTCCAATTCCTCGACGACCCGCGCCTCCTCCCAGCGGAACTGCTGGATGTTCTGGCTCCACTCGAAGTAGCTGACCGTCACACCGCCGGCGTTCGCCAATATGTCCGGAATGATCGTCACACCCCGGCCGACCAGGACATCGTGCGCACCCGCAGTCAGCGGGCTGTTGGCGGCTTCGACGACGATGCCTGCCTGGACTCCCTTTGCATTGTCCACGGTCACCGCCTCCTCGAGCGCGGCCGGTATCAGCACGTCCGCCTTGCAGGTGAGCACGTCGTCGCCGGGCACGCCATCCGCACCGGGAAAGCCCTCGACACCGCGGTGCTCACGCACCCAGTCGAGCAGCGCCGGGATATCGATGCCCTTCTCGTTATACAGCCCGCCGGTGATATCGGACACGGCGACGAACCTGCTGCCGCGCTCCGCCAGCAGGCGTGCCGCATTGCTGCCCACGTTGCCGAAGCCCTGCACGGCGACCGTGACGTCCGCCAGCTTGCGCCCCTGGTCACTCAGGCACTCTTCGAGCACATACATGACGCCTCGGCCGGTCGCCTCCTCGCGGCCATACGAACCGAACAGGTCGACGGGCTTGCCCGTCACTACGCCCGGGCTGAAGCCGTAGAATTTCGAATAGGCGTCCATGATCCAGGCCATGATCTGCGGGTTCGTATTCACGTCCGGGGCCGGGATGTCCCGCGTCGGACCGATGATTTCCTTGATAAGTTCGACGAACGTCGTCGTGATGCGGTACAGCTCGCTTTCGCTCAGTTTCGAGGGGTCGCAGTTGATGCCGCCCTTCGCGCCGCCGTAGGGGATGTTGGCGACCGCGGTCTTCCAGGTCATCAGGCTCGCGAGGCTCGCCGCATGATCCTCGTCCATGCTCGGGTGGTAGCGCAGGCCGCCTTTCATCGGGCCGCGCGCTGCACTGTGCTGGACCCGGTATCCGAGGTGGTGATGGAGACCTCCATCATCGCTCTCGGTGATGATCTCTACGCGCACGACGCGGTTCGGCGTCCTCAGTATGTCGCGATGCTGTTCAGTGAGGTCCAGGTAATCGGCGGCGCGGTTGAAAAACAGATTGGTGGTCTCGAGCACGGCCCTGCTCCGTCGGTATCAGCGAAAGGGTTCAGCCAACTTATTGCAAGTGACGCCCGGCATGTCAAACAGGGCAGGTCCAGGAGAGCAGCGCATGCGGCTAGCCGTGCGGGACAACGTCGCACCGCGAACAAGCTGCCCGCACCCGCCCTGCAGCGCGGAACAACTCAGGTGGCCGTTGCGCGCAGCTCCCGGCGTTCCCCGGTTTGCCGGGCCTCGAAAACGAGCGCCCCGTCCTCAAGAGGTTCCTCGAGGAACCGCTTCCGGTCCAGCTTGTAGTCCTGCAGGTTGAGCCAGGGCTCGCGGTCTCCCTGCTTCGGCAATTCGACCGCAACCCGCTGCAGGTAACCTGGCGAGAATCCCTCGACCCAGGGCCTTGCCTGCATGCCCCGGTCGGCCGCCCGCAACCGCGGCGTGCAAATACGGTACCCGTGTTCATCCATGAAATTCAGCAGCCGGCAACTGAACTCGGCAATGAGGTCCGCACGCAAGGTCCAGGATGCATTTACGTAACCAAAGGTGGACACCAGGTTCGGCACGTCGCTGAACATCACGCCTTTGTACGTAAATGTGTTCGCGAAATCGACCGGCAGGCCATCGACAGTGAGCGCAGCCCCGCCCAGCACGACGAGGTCCAGCCCGGTAGCGGTGACGATGATGTCGGCCTCTAGTTCCCGGCCGGACTCGAGCAGGATGCCCTTTTCTGTGAAATTCCTGATGTGATCGGTGACGACCGACGCCTTGCCGGAGTTGATGGCATCGTACAGGTCGCCGTTTGGAATCAGGCAGAGCCTCTGCTCCCATGGGTTGTAGCGCGGCATGAAATGCTTCTCGACATCGTAGTCCGGGCCAAGCGCCTTTCTCACCCAGCCTGTGAGCCTCCTCCTGACCTTTTCGGGGTTGCTGCGAGCGCGCCGATAAATCCAGCGCTGCATGCCGATATTCTTCCAGCGCGTTATCGCATAGGCCCATTTTTCCGGCAGCAGTCTTCGCAGCGTGTTGGCGATGACGTCCCGATCGGGCATCGCGATCACGTATGTCGGCGAACGCTGCAGCATCACGATGTGCGATACGTCTTGCGCCATGGCCGGGATCAGCGTCATCGCCGTCGCGCCCGAGCCGACGACGACCACACGTTTGCCTCGATAATCGAGATCCGCGGGCCAGCGCTGCGGGTGCACGATCGTCCCCTTGAAGCGGTCTGCGCCGGCGAACGCGGGTGTATGCCCATGCTCGTAGCTGTAGTAGCCGGCACACATCAGCAGGACGTTGCAGCGCAGCGGGACGCGTGAGCCCGTGTCGTCGCACCGCGCTTCCAGGGTCCAGCAGGAATCCGCGCCCGACCAGTCGGCGCGGATTACCAGATGCCCGTACCGGATGTGCCTCTCGACGTCGTATTCGCGCGCGGTTTGTCTTATGTACTCCAGGATCGACGGGCCGTCCGCGATCGCTTTCGACTCGCGCCAGGGCTTGAAGCTGTAGCCCAGCGTGTGCATGTCACTGTCCGAGCGGATACCCGGGTAGCGGAACAGGTCCCAGGTACCGCCCATTGCCGCGCGGCCCTCGAGGATCGCATAAGTCCTGCCCGGGCACCGCCGCTGCAGGTGACACGCGGCGCCGATGCCGGACAGTCCGGCACCGACGATGATGACGTCGAAATATTCGCTGCTCATTGTCGACACCTGGGCGCGATTACCGTCTGTCTGCCGTTGCGTTGTGGCCAACTGTACCGCTAAAGCGGCAGGCTGTCCCCGCGGCGCCAGCGGGAACGCCCCTTCGCCAGTTGCGAATGAGGCGCAATTACTGTTTCTCCTGCGCCTGCCGAGCGTGCAAATTCATGCGTCTGGTCGCAATATGCATGCAGGGCGGCATTCCGGGCTCGGACCGATTGCTACGCTCTTGTTTATAAAGGTTCGACACCGCACATCGGATCGCCGCCATGGGTCGGGACAGCGCAGGCTTTCCGGGCCGGCACAGTCATTGATCCACGCTGCTGAAATAACTCCGGGGGGAGGCCCAAGCAAGATGAAAATCAGAATACCAAGCTACCTGGTATCCGCCGCAGCCTGCGGCTTCGCACTAACTGCGAGCGACGCCTCCTGGGCACAGGAAGAAACCGCCGCCCGGGGAACGCTGGACGAGATCATCACGACCGCGCGTCGCGTCGAGGAGAGCGTACAGGACACGCCGGTCTCCGTCGCAGCCTTTACCGCGGACGACCTGCGCGATCGCATGATCCTGAGCAGCAACCAGCTCGCCCAGATCACGCCGAACCTGCAGTTTACGAACATGACGACGCTGGCCGGCAACAACAATTCGTCGGTCATCGTCATTCGCGGTGTCGGCCAGATCGACCCGACATCGAGCGTCGATCCCGGCGTCGGCCTGTACATCGATGACGTCTACATGGGCCAGTCAATCGGCGGCACGATGGATTTCCGCGACATCCGCACGGTCGAGGTCCTGCGCGGTCCGCAGGGCACGCTGTTCGGCAAGAACAGCGTCGGCGGCGCGATCCTGCTGACGACCGTCGATCCTGGCGAGGAATTCGGCGGCGAGATCCGTTTCGGCGCAGGCACGGACAACCTGGCCGACCTCTTTGCTGCCGTGGACGTTCCATTCTCCGACACCGTCAAGAGCCGCTTCTCCTTCGGAATTCGCCAGCAGGACGGCTACGTCACGCGCATCCAGACCGGCGAGGACCTGGGCGACACCGACGTAATGACGCTGACTGGCAAGATCCTGTTCGACATCAGCGATCGCTTCACCGCCAAGGTCCAGTTCGATTACACGGAGACCGACGAGAACGGCAATGCGATGGTCTTCGCCGCAAGCAACGAGGCGGCGACATTCCAGATCATCGCGAGCCGCGATGCCGGCTGCCCGGGAGCGGTATTCCCGCCACCGGGAGTTCCCGTGCCGATGATCGAAGACGACCGTTGCGCGAACGACTTCCAGAACAAGGGGCCGTACGCCAATAACGGCACCTACCCGATCGAAAGCAAGATGACGAACTGGGGCGGCTCGCTGCACCTCGATTTCGAACTCAGCGAGCAGTGGTCGCTGAAGTCCATCACGGCGCTGCGCACGCTGGACTGGGAGGGCATACGCGATGCCGACAATACACCGCTGTCGATCCTGCACACCGACTACGACAGCGAAGGCGACCAGTTCAGCCAGGAATTCCGCGCGCAGTTCACGTCGGACCGCCTGAACGGAACCGCCGGGATCTTCTACTTCCAGGAGAAGATCACGGATCTCGTCTACGTGCAGCTCAACGACCCGGCGCCGGGCGTACAGGAAGACAGCGACAACAACATCACCGACAACAGCACCTGGGCGCTGTTCACGCAATGGACCTGGGACGCAACCGACAGGCTGGCGCTGACCGTCGGCGGTCGCTACACCGAGGACACCAAGGCATCCATCCCGGACCAGTTCAATTACATCAACCCGGATGCGAAGTACCTTCCGGTGCAGAAATACGAGAAGACCTTCGACGACTTCTCGTTCACCGCCTCGGGTGCATACAGCTTCACGGACCAGGTCATGGGCTACCTGAGTTATTCGGAGGCCTTCAAGGGCGGCGGCTGGAACAGCCACTTCAACACCTGCCAGATCCTCGAGCCCTGCGCGACCCAGCTCGGCCTGGTGCCTGGTACGCCGCCGTACAACAACGCGGTGGCGGCTGCCGCGGCCTTCGCGCTCGGAATTCACTCGTTCGGCCCGGAAGAGGCCGCAACCTGGGAAGTCGGCCTCAAGATGGACCTGCTCGACAACACGCTGCGGCTGAACGGCGCGATCTTCACGACCGACTACACCGACCTGCAGTTCACGTACCGCTCCGGCGTGGCCCCCTACCTCGCGAATGCCGGCGAGGCCAGTATCGACGGCGCGGAACTCGAGATGACCTGGCTGCCGACCGATGCCTGGCAGATCGATGCCGGGGTCGGCGTGCTCGATTCGAGCGTCGACAGCCTGCGAGAGATCGCCGGCACGGGTATCGGCGTCGCGGTAGGCAACAAGCTGCCGTTCACGCCCGAGCTGCAGTACAACCTCGGCATCTCGTTTATCGGGGCGCTTGGTAACGGGTGGACCGTCACGCCGCGCATCGATCTGCTCTACCGCGACGACGTGTACTGGGACGCAAACAACACGGAGGAGATCGCCGTCGACTCGTCGTACTCGCTCGTGAATTTCGCGCTGGTCGTCGCATCCGACGACAGCAACTGGCGCGCCCGGTTCGCCGTCACCAACCTGACGGACGAGCAATACTCGGTGGGCGGCAACTCGTCGCTGACGACCGGCAGCGGCTATGCGGAGATCGGCTACGCGCGACCGCGCCAGACCTACCTGATGTTCGAATACGATTTCTGAAGCAAGGATATCGGGCGACGACCAAGGGGGCTTCGGCCCCCTTGGTTTTTTGACGGCTGTCAGCCGGCGCTTTCGAGCAGCAGCAGACCCGATGCAGTGTTCGAAATCGGGATATGGTAGTTACGGTGGATCTCCTTCACCGTCTTCGACAGCGCCCCACGCATAGCGAGCCAGAGAATCAGCTCCGCGCCTTGCGCGCCGGCCTCGCGGACGATATCGAGTATCGAGTATTTCGTCAGGTACTCGGGATCCTCGACGATCTTCTGCATGCACATCTGGTCGAATTCCTTGTTGATGAACCCGGCCCGCTCCCCGTCCAGCTGGTGCGACAGGCCGCCGGTGCCGAGCACCACGACCTTCAGGTCCTCGTCGAAGGAGCGCACCGCGTCGCCGACGGCCTGGCCGAAGCGAAAGCAGCGTGACGGCGACGGCAGCGGGTGCTGCACCGTGTTGATGCATATCGGCACGGTGCGGATCGGCGACTTGCGGTAGTCCGGCCACAGCAGCTGCATCGGCACGCAGAATCCGTGGTCGACCAGCATTTCCTGGCAAGTCACCACGTCGAACTCCTTTTCCACCAGCGTCTCGATGATGTGCCAGGAAAGTTCCGGGATACCGGGAAACGGCGGGATCGTCGATAAACCCCAGCCTTCGTCGGAGTTCTGGTATTCAGGTGCCGCACCGACCGCGAAGGTCGGCTGCTTGTCGAGAAAGAAATTCAGCCCGTGATCGTTGTAGAACACGATGGCCACATCCGGCCTCTGCTCCGCCAGCCATTTCCGGACCGGCGGATAGCCTTCGAAAAAGGGCTTCCAGTACGGTTCTTCGAACTTTTTGTTGGCAATCGCGTTGCCGATGGCCGGGATATGTGAGGTCGTGATTCCGCCGATTACGCGCGCCATGCTCAGTCTCCTGCCCTTCTCAGCTTTTCGTTGAATTCCTCGACCGTCATGCCGGTCTGCTGGGCTCCGACGTCCTGGACGCTCAATTTGAAGATCCCCGCGAACTTGGCGAGGTAGTAGATGTTGCCGCCGGCTGCAATCAGGTCCAGCACGTTACGCTTGCGGATCGCCTCGCGCTGCTCCTCATCCAGGCCGTATTTCGCGCAGTATGCGTCCTCGTCCGCGAGGAATTCCGCGCGGTTTTCTGCCCTGTTGAACGAGTAGCACATCTTGTTGAGCGCATAGCCGCGCATGGCCTGCCGGCCGTCGAAGATCGTCGTGCCCGGTATCGATTGTCTTTCCGCCTTCGTATCCGCCAACTGTGCATCCTCCATAGCTCGCCTCGGGTCGACGATTGCAACGTTCGCGACGCCTGCCAATACGCAGTAACCGAGACGCCGCAGCAGCGGCGCTTCAGGGAATGGTCCCGCCCGTCACCGGGTCCTCGATCGGCAGGCCCACGTAATTTTCGGCAATGGAAGTCAGCCCGGCGCGGGTGCCGGTGTAGTAATCGAGTTCGGCGACCTGCATGCGAAGATCGAAGGGGTTGTCGGACAGGCGATGGCTCGCCATCGTGAACCACCAGGAAAAGCGCTCCGCTTTCCAGATCCTGTCGAGCGCCGTTTCCGAATAGCGCTCCAGGCCGCGGGAGTCTCTGTCCGCATAAAAGGCACCCAGCGACGACGCCAGCATCGCGGCGTCTGACGCCGCGAGGTTCATCCCCTTTGCGCCGGTCGGCGGCACGATATGCCCCGCGTCACCGACGAGAAACAGGCGGCCGCAGCGCAGCGGCTCTGCGATAAAACTCCGGAGCGGCGCTATCGACTTTTCGACGCTCACTCCGGTCTCCAGCGGATCGGCGATCTCGGCTGGCAAACGCCGCCTGAGCTCGTCCCAGAACGCATCGTCGCTCCAGGCCTCGACGCGCTCATCGGCCGGCACCTGGATGTAGTTGCGACTGACGCTCGTCGAACGTTGCGAACAGAGTGCGAAGCCTCGGGAATGATTCGAGTAGACGAGCTCGTGGGATGCGGGCCGGGTATTGGAGAGAACGCCCAGCCAGCCGAATGGATAGGTCTTTTTGAATTCACGCAGGATACTGTCCGGCATCGATCGGCGGCTGGCGCCGTGGTAGCCGTCGCAGCCCGCGGCATAATCGCAGGCGAGTTCGTGCTCCTTGCCGTCGACCTTGTAGACGATTCTCGCGGCGTCCCCGTCGAGGTCCCGAATCGTTGTCACCTCGACCCCGTAGTGGACCGGGATGCCGTCCGCCTCGTTGAGGCGATTGAGATCCTTCGTGACCTCGGTCTGGCCGTAGACGAACACCGGCGAATTGCCGTACTTCTGCAGGTCGACCCGCGCGACGCGACCGTCAAACGCTATCAGGAATCCATCGTGCTCGAGGCCATCGGTCCTCATACGTTCGGCCGCGCCCGCCAATTCCAAGACGGCGGCAGTCCCCTGCTCGAGCACCCCGGCTCGTATGCGGCCTTCGACATACTCCCGCGAACGCCGTTCCAGCACGACGACATCGATACCCTTCCGGTGCAGCAGCCTGGCCAGCAACTGTCCGGACGGGCCGGCACCGATGATGCCGACCTGTGTGCGTTTCTCGATGGACATCGTCTCGTCTCTCGGCGGGGTTCGAGCAAGGATAAATCGAGCGCCGCGGCCGGTGTCCGGCGAGCCGCAAAAATTCATGCTCGTGCAAAAAAGCTTACGCCGGGTCAGCCTCAGCCGGCCGGAAAATCGCTGTATATTTCTGTTTTAGCAGGCCAATTGCCCGAACCGGGCAGGTAATTACGGGAGTTTTCCAATGGCCGTCGTCGTGACCGGCACCGCGCGCGTTCCGCCGTCCGTGGTCGAGGCTTTCAGCAGCATCGGAGTGGCCACGGTACACGAGGCCCAGGGTCGCACGGGCCTCCTTGCCTCGTACATGCGCCCGATTTACCGGCCGGTACGCGTCGCGGCCACGGCCGTAACCTGCGAGGTTGCGCCCGGAGACAACTGGATGATCCACGTCGCAGTAGAGCAGTGCCAGTCGGGGGATATCCTGGTGGTTGCACCCACGAGTCCCTGCGAAGACGGTTATTTCGGCGACCTGCTGGCGACTTCGCTCGAGGCCCGGGGCGTGCGCGGTCTCGTCATCGATGCAGGCGTCCGCGATATTGCGACGCTGACCGAGGCGGGCTTCCCGGTCTGGTCGAAGGCCGTCTTCGCCCAAGGTACCGTCAAGGAGACACTCGGCAACGTCAATACGCCTATCGTCTGTGCCGGCGCCCTCGTCAATCCGGGCGACCTGGTCGTCGCTGACGATGACGGGGTGGTGATCGTGCCCCGCAGAAACGCGCAGCAGGTTCTGGAGAAGGCGCGCGCGCGCGAGGCGAACGAGGCAGAAAAGCGAAGCCGGCTCGAAAAAGGTGAGCTCGGTCTCGATATCTACGAGATGCGAGAGCGACTCGCGGAGAAGGGACTCAGGTACGTAAAAGCCGACGAAGCCGACTGAATGAGCCAGACAGCGATTCCATGCGTGGCGATGCGCGGCGGCACATCCAAGGGCCTGTATTTCCATCGCAAGCACCTGCCGGACGACGCAGGGTTGCGCGATCGCGTGCTGCTCGCCGCGATGGGATCGCCGGACCCGCGCCAGATAGACGGCATGGGCGGCGCCCACCCGTTGACGAGCAAGGTCGCCGTCATCGGGCCACCCTCGCGGCCCGACGCAGACGTCGATTACCTGTTCCTCCAGGTCGTGGTCGACGAGGCCAGCGTCCGGGACACCCAGAATTGCGGCAACATACTCGCGGGCGTCGGGCCTTTCGCCATAGAACAGGGCCTCGTGAGTGCGACCGGCGGCAAGACGACGGTCCGTATCCATATGCTGAACACAGGCAGCATCGCGGTGGCGCACGTGCAGACGCCGGGCGGCGCCGTGACCTACGAGGGGGATGCGCGCATCGATGGAGTGCCCGGCACTGCCGCGCCCGTCGTTCTCGATTTCGAAGACATCGCAGGATCGAGTTGCGGCGCGCTGCTGCCGACAGGTTCGTCCGTCGACAGCGTGCAGGGAGTGGAGCTCACCTGTATCGATAACGGAATGCCGGTCGTCATCCTGCGCGCGGCCGACTTTGGCAAGACAGGCATGGAAACTCCCGAGCAGCTCGAAGGGGATGCCGATCTGAAGAAGGCGGTCGAATCGATCCGCCTCGCGATTGGCGAGCGCATGAATCTCGGCGATGTCGCCGGTAAGACCGTACCCAAGATGTGCCTCGTTGCCCCTGCGACAGACGGCTCTGCTATCGCCACGCGCACGTTCATCCCGCACCGCGTGCACGACTCCATCGGCGTGCTCGGCGCGGCCAGCGTCGCCGCGGCGTGCGTAATCCCCGGCTCTGTCGCGCAGCAGGTTAGCGGCACCGCGGCGGCGACCGGCACGCACCGCCTCGATGTGCAGCACCCGACGGGGTTCCTGACGGTCGAGATCGATCTCGAGCTTGGGGGTGGCAAGGTCTACATCCGCCGCTCCGCACTGCTGCGAACCGCTCGCAAGCTGATGCAGGGCGAAGTATTCGTTCCAGCTGCGGCCTGGAGTCCGGGGTGAAAGGGGCGATGAGCATCGGCCTGCTGGGCTTCGGAGAAGTCGGCACGGCGCTCGCCGACGACCTAGCTGACCGGCAGGACCTGGCCCTCCGGGCGTGGGACATACGCTTCGCTGATCCAGCCAGCGAGCCGAGCCGCTCGCTGCTTGCGCGCCCTGCAATAAAGCCGGCCCGGTCAGCCGCCGAATTCGGCCGCGGATGCGCGCTCGTTATTTCCGCCGTGACTGCCGCAGAGGATGAGGCGGCCACGCGGTCGGTGCTCCCCGGCCTGGCGGACGGCTGCCGCGTCCTTGATCTCAACTCCGTGGCGCCCTCGACCCGGCGGCGCTGCGCGGAGCTGGTCGCCGCCGCGGGCGGTCGCTATGTCGAGGCCGCCGTGATGTCGCCGATACACCCACGCGGCATCGCGTCGCCGGTGCTGCTTGGCGGGCCCGAAGCGGCCGACTTTCTGCCGCTCGCCCGCTCGATCGGGTTCTCGGGCGCCTCGGTTTGCTCGGCGGAGCTGGGCATTGCCTCGGCTACGAAGATGTGCCGAAGCGTCATCGTCAAGGGCATGGAGGCGCTGTTTGCGGAGAGCATGCTGGCGGCACGGTATTACGGCGTCGAGAATGACGTGCTCGACTCGCTGCGGGACCTGTTGGCATCTCGCGGGCTGCGCGAGCTCGCACATTACATGATCGAGCGCAGCGTCGAGCACGGGAAACGCCGCGCCGAGGAAATGCGCGAGGTCGCAATGACGGTCAGAGACTCGGGCGTTGAGCCCTGGATGAGCCTGGCCTGCGTGCAGCGCCAGGCATGGGCGGCCGACTTCTCGTCCGCGCTGGGCCAGCCTGAACTGGCAGCCACGCTGGATTCGATTCGGAGCCAAACATCATGCTGATTATCGACTGTCACGGCCACTACACGACCGCCCCGGAGCCGCACCAGAAGTTCCGTGAGGCGCAGCTGGCGCATTTCAGGGACCCGACGCTGCCGAAGCCCGGGCCGGCAAGAATCAGCGACGACCAGATCCGGGAGACCATCGAGAACAACCAGCTGAAACTGCAGCGGGCCAGGGGCGCCGACATGACGCTGTTCTCGCCGCGTGCGTCCGCAATGGCGCACCATCTCGGCGATGCCGCAGTCTCGAAAACCTGGTCACGTGCCTGCAATGACCTGATCAAGCGCGTCGTGGACCTGTACCCTGAAAACTTTGTCGGCGGCTGCCAGCTGCCCCAATCGCCCGGCGTGCCTATCTCGGACTCGATCGAGGAACTCGAGCGTTGCGTCAACGAACTCGGATTCGTCGGGTGCAATCTCAACCCGGACCCGTCCGGGGGAAACTGGACCTCACCGCCCCTGATCGACAAGCACTGGTACCCGTTCTTCGAAAAGATGGTCGAGCTCGACGTACCGGCGATGATTCATGTGTCTGGCACCTGTAACCCGAATTTCCATGCGACCGGCGCTCACTACATAAATGCCGATACGACGGCCTTCATGCAGTTCATCCAGGGCAATTTGTTCACGGATTTCCCGACGCTGCGTTTCGTCATCCCGCACGGCGGCGGCGCGGTACCCTATCACTGGGGCCGCTACCGTGGGCTTGCCGACATGCTGAAGCAACCGCCCCTGGCCGAACACGTGATGAAAAACGTGTTTTTCGACACCTGCGTCTACCACCAGCCCGGCATCGACCTCCTGTTCGATGTCATCGACATCGACAACATCCTGTTCGGCTCGGAGATGGTGGGCGCGGTCCGGGGCATCGACCCCGAGACCGGCAACTACTTCGACGACACCAAGCGCTACGTGGACAGCCTGGACCTGTCGAAGGACGATCGCGTCAAGGTCTACTCGGGCAACATCCGCCGGGTATACCCGCGCCTCGACGCCTTACTGAAGGCGCAGGGCCGATGACGACGTTCCGGATGGACCCGGACTGGCTGCCGTTTCACCCGTCGCCGAGCAGGCCGAGTTTCAGGCTCCCGACCGGCGCTGTCGATGCGCACTGCCACGTCTTCGGCCCCGGCGACAGCTTCCCGTTCGCGCCCGAGCGCAAGTACACGCCCTGCGATGCGCCGAAGGAAAAGCTGTGGGAGCTCAGGGATTTCCTCGGCTTCTCGCGCAATGTCATCGTCCAGGCAACCTGCCACGGGCACGACAACCGTGCGATGTGCGATGCGATCGCGCACTCGAACGGCAAGGCCCGGGGTGTCGCCAGCGTGTCGCCGGCAATCAGCGACGAGGATCTTGCGGAGCTGGACCGTTCGGGTGTCCGCGGCGCGCGCTTCAACTTCGTAAAGCGCCTGGTCGACGCACGCCCCCAGCACGAGTACGAGACGCTCGCCGCACGACTGTCACCGCTCGGCTGGCACGTCGTGATCTACTTCGAGGCCGCCGACCTCGCCGAGCGATACGACTTTTTCTCCGGGCTGCCGGTCACGATCGTCGTCGATCACATGGGCCGGCCCGACGTGACGAAAGACCCGGACGGACCCGAATTCGGGCTGTTCCTGCGCTTCATGCGCGAGAACGACAACGTCTGGTGCAAGGCTACGTGCCCGGAGCGCCTGAGCAAATCCGGTCCCCCCGAATACGATGACGTCGTGCCTTTCGCGCGCCGGGTCGTCGAGGAATTCCCTGAGCGTGTACTATGGGGAACGGATTGGCCGCATCCCAACATGAAGTCCCACATGCCGGACGACGGGAAACTCGTGGACTTCATTCCGAGGATTGCGCCGACGCGCGATCTGCAGCACAGACTGCTGGTCGACAACCCGATGAGACTTTACTGGCCCGAGGAGACCGACTGATGGCGCTGAAGAAACCTTATGCCGACGTCCCGGGTACGACGATTTTCGATGCGGACATGGCGCGACGCGGCTACCACCTTAACCAGTTCTGCATGTCGCTGATGAAAGCCGAGAATCGCGAGCGCTTCAAGGCGAACGAGCGTGCCTACCTGGACGAATGGCCGATGACCGAAGAGCAGAAGCAGGGCGTGCTGACCCGTGATTACAACCGGATGATCGCCGCCGGCGGCAACATCTATTACCTGGCCAAGCTTTTCGCAACCGACGGGCAGTCCTTCGAGCAGGCCGCCTCCTCGATGACCGGCATGTCGCGCGAGGAGTACCGGGCAATGATGCTTGCCGGGGGCCGCAGCCCCGACTGGAAACCGACGAAAAAAGGTTAATAGCATGGCACGGATAACAGCAGGCGTGACCACCTCCCACGTGCCGGCGATCGGCGCCGCGATCGATCTCGGCAAGACCCGGGAGGACTACTGGAGGCCGGTGTTCGACGGCTACGAATTCTCGAAGAAGTGGATCCGGAAACAGAAACCCGACGTCATCTTCCTCGTCTACAACGACCATGCGACGGCGCTGGACCTCCGGCTGGTACCGACCTTCGCGATCGGCTGCGCGGCCGAGTTTCCGCCCGCCGATGAAGGCTGGGGGCCACGGCCGGTGCCAATGGTCAAGGGCTGCCCGGACCTCGCCTGGCACGTCGCCCAGTCGGTCATCCAGGACGATTTCGACCTGACGATCGTCAACGAAATGTTCGTCGACCACGGGCTCACGGTGCCGCTCTCGCTGATGTTCGGCGAGCCGAGAGAATGGCCCTGCCTCGTCATTCCTTTCGCCGTCAACGTGGTCGTCTATCCGCCACCCTCCGGGCAGCGCTGCTACAAGCTCGGCAAGGCGATCCGGCGAGCCGTCGACAGTTTCGACGGGGACCTCAACGTGCAGATCTGGGGCACTGGCGGCATGAGTCACCAGCTGCAAGGCCCGCGCGCCGGACTGATCAACCAGCCCTGGGACAAGCGATTCCTGGACCGGCTGCGGGACGAACCGGACGAACTGGCCAAGGTTCCGCACCTCGAGTACGTCCGGGACGCGGGTTCGGAGGGCATCGAACTCGTGATGTGGCTCATCATGCGTGGCGCACTGAACGCCGATGCCAAAGAAGTGCATCGCTTTTATCACGTTCCGGCCTCGAACACGGCTGTCGGCCACGTCATTTACGAAAACACTGTCTGAGATCTTCCGGAGCTATTGATGAAAGTGATTCTTGCAGGACCGGGCGCGTTCGGCATCAAGCACCTGGACGCGCTCAAGAAGATCGGCGGGACCGAGGTCATTGCCATCGTCGGACGCGAGCACAAGCGCAGCGAGGAAGTGGCGAAGAAGTACGGCGTGCCGCATGTGTTCACCGAGCTCGGCGACGCGCTCGCCCTGGACGAAGCGGACGCGGCCATACTTTGTACACCGACCCAGATGCACGCCGCCCAGGCGATCGAATGCATGCAGGCGGGCAAGCACGTCGAGGTCGAGATCCCGCTGGCCGATTCGCTGGCCGACGCCGAGGACGTGAACCGCGTACAGAAGGAAACCGGGCTGGTCTGCATGGTCGGGCACACCCGCCGCTTCAACCCGTCACACCAGTATGTACACAACAAGATCAGGGCGGGCGAGCTGTCTATCCAGCAGATGGACGTGCAGACCTATTTTTTCCGGCGCACGAACACCAATGCGCTCGGCGAGCCGCGATCCTGGACCGATCACCTGCTGTGGCATCACGCAGCACACACGGTCGACCTGTTCCAGTACCAGACCGGTGAGGAAATCGTCGAGGCGCACGCGATGCAGGGCCCGAAGCATCCCCAGCTCGGCATCGCGATGGACATGTCGATCCAGTTGAAGACCACCGGCGGCAAGATCCTGACGCTGTCGCTTTCGTTCAACAACAACGGACCGCTCGGCACATTCTTCCGTTACATCTGCGACAACGGCACGTACATTGCGCGCTACGACGACCTCGTCGACGGCTACGAAAAGCCTGTAGACGTATCGAAGGTAGATGTATCGATGAACGGGATCGAGTTGCAGGATCGCGAGTTCCTGGCGGCGATCCGCGAGGACCGCGAGCCCAACGCGTCGGTCGCCCAGGTGCTGCCCTGCTACCGGGTGCTGCACCAGATCGAGCAGCAGCTCGAGAGCTGATCTGCATGCCGGCCAGGTTGCGGGAGATCGCCGGCTCCAGCACGCCCGCCGTCGGCCTCGGCTGCATGAACCTGTCCTACGGCTACGGCAACCCGGCGCCGCGGAAAGTAGCCGAACGCGTGCTGCTCACGGCGCTGGACCTCGGCATTTCCCATTTCGACACCGCCGCGCTCTATGGCTTCGGGCACAACGAAGAACTGCTCGGGTCGGTACTGAAACCGCAGCGCGAGCGGATCATGCTCGCCAGCAAGTGCGGCATGCGCGGCGTCGACGGCAAACGCGTCATCGACGGCCACCCGGACATGCTGCGCAAAGATATCGAGGCCTCGCTCGCGCGGCTGCAGACCGAGGTCATCGATCTCTACTATCTGCACCGCTGGGACAGGAAGACGCCAATCGAGGAAAGCATCGGTTTTCTCGGACAACTCGTCGACGAGGGCAAGATCCGGGCGATCGGCCTGTCCGAAGTTTCCGCCGACACGCTGCGGCGCGCAGGCGCGGTGCACCCGATCGCGGCGGTCCAGTCCGAGTACTCGCTGTGGAGCCGGAACGTAGAGATCGCGGTGCTAGACGCGTGCCGCGAGGTCGGTGCCGCGTTCGTTGCCTTTGCGCCGCTTGCCCGAGCCTTCCTGACCTCGGTCGATCTCGATCCGGCGACCTTCGGCGAAGGCGACCTGCGCCGCGGCTGGCCGCGCTTCCAGCCGCCGCACTTCGCTGCCAATTGCGAGCTGCTGCCGCGCTTCCGCGTAATTGCGCGATCTGCCGGCGCCACCCCGGCTCAGGCGGCGCTCGCCTGGGTGCTGCAGCAGGCGCCGCACATCCACGTGATCCCCGGCACCACGTCGCCAGCGCATCTCGAGGAGGATTTCGGTGCGCTCGACCTTGAACTGTCTGCAACAACGGTGCAGGCCCTCGACGAACTGATCAACGAGGAGACTGTGAGCGGTCCGCGTTACGCCGCGGCGACACAGGCGGAGATCGATACCGAGGAGTTCGACTGATCGCCCGACTTCGGAGGGCGCGAGGAGACGCAGTGGCCACTGTCGAGTGCGGATTCAACCGGTCGATGCAACACATTCGGCAAAGCATTTTGCCGGCGTTCTGAAGTGTAACGTTTTACGTGGTCGTTCGTTGAGCTGTCGTGCGACGGCGTTCAGTCGATTCTGGTGAATGCC
>Ga0224505_10000135_pt1 | contig 56398 bp, 47 predicted proteins | sample SF_Jan12_sed_USG_FD_169102 | JGI IMG/M metagenome (GOLD analysis project Ga0224505, IMG submission 169102) | Sediment microbial communities from San Francisco Bay, California, United States - SF_Jan12_sed_USGS_4_1 | ecosystem: Environmental > Aquatic > Marine > Sediment | place: USA: California...
GCTATGGATAGTACCTTCTTAATCTTTGTGGTCGTGATGCTCGTGATCTTCATCGGCGGTATCATCGTGTACAAGAAGAGCGTCTAGGCATCGTTTTACCTTGTCCCCACATCTTGTAAGTGGCTCAACACCCGATGCACCTTTGCCGCGCGAGCATTGGGTGTGCTGAGCGCAAGCTAATTGGTGTGCGATTTTCCTTTCGACGCACTCGCACGAGAGTGTTCGCGAGGCATACCAAGAGAAGTCACACGAAAACCACCGAAGAGAGGAAGGCTCTTATCCGCTATTCTCGAATTGCCTTGGCTCGCTTTTGAAGGTAGGCGTTACGGACCGCTGCATAGAGATCCAGAGTCGACTCCTCCACCCCTTGAAACTTTTCCAAGTTCAGTGAACGATCATTCACGATTTCGGTTCCCCGTGCGGTGATCAGGATCAAGGAGGTCGTCACCCGATTATAATGGGGGATCACAGAAGGAATTGCGTCGATCTCAATGATCGGGAACATCAACCAATAGACAGGGTTTAATGCAATATCGCCGACATACCCGACGAGGTCACGAACTGTATAGGGTTGCAGGAACGGCAACACGACATAGGGCCCTGGCTGGATCCCGTAGAATCCAAGTGTTTGGCCGGTATCTTCTTCTGGCGTCACGAGACTGAGGTATTGCGCCACATCGAAAAATCCGCCGATCCCAGCGGTCGTGTTCACAACAAACCGTCCAGCTTCTATACCGGCTCCTTTAAATTTCCCCTGGAAAAGATTATTCATGAAACGTGGAGTCACGCGAATATTATAGAAGAAATTGCTGATGCCGACCTGGACGAGGTCGGGGACGACAACGTTGTAGCCCTTGGCCACCGGTTTCAGTAGCCAGCGATCAAACTGCCGGTTGAATTCAAACACTTTTGCATTAATTGGCTCCCAGGGATCGTATTCCTCAACGGTCTCCTCACCCGGTTCGGCAAAGGGATCAAACGGCTCATCCGAAGATTGATCGCCAACGGCTGTAAGGCTGGAGGACGAAGTTGGGGAGGCATCTGCGATAAGTACTGCCGAGGAGTTTTCCTCGACGTGCGGAACCTCGGAGCGCGTTGAGCCAGTCTGCACCGCACAACCGGCAAGCAGCACACATACACCGACAAGGACAAGTCCACCTATACTCCCCATCGACCGGGCCGGCCTACAACCAGTCTGTATTCGCATACTTACCGTCATCCTCCTAGGAATCCATGAATCCACAGTGCCAGTGCGGCCTCGCACTGTACCAAAAGTCGAGTCGTGCGCCAATCTCTAATTTCTGAACCCTCTATCCAAACAAGAATATGGAACGCACACGCTTTCGTGTCATCATGGCATTATGATTGCTTGATCATTCGTTGGCCAACACGGACCGCGTTCGTAACCGAGTCTGGCGTCTGGAACCGGGCATGTGCATAAACCGCCTGTAAGTTCCAGAACACCTCATGACAGTGGATAAGGAGGATGCCGATGAAAGCCGTGATCGGAGTCGATGGCTCAAAATATTCGGAGTGGGCGCTGGGATGGCTGGGGCGGATTCCCTTTCGTGTCGCACCTCGGGTGATGGCCATTCATACCATAGATTTCAATTCTGCTCGGACTCCGTTCGTCACGCATCCAACCGTGACCGGGTATGAACCGGACGTCGGCGAGGCCATTCATCTCTTGGAGTCCCGGGCCAAGCGGGTAGAAACGGAAACGAAGCAGCGGTTGGAAGACCTGGGGTTGAATGGGTCAGTGCGTGTGGAGAAAGGGCAAATAGCACAGGCACTGTTGAAGCATGCCGGGGGTACCGCCTTGATCGTGGTGGGCAGCCGCGGCTTGGACGCGATCGATCGGTTCATGTTGGGGAGTGTCTCGACGGCGATAGCGCTGCACGCGTCATCTCCCGTCCTGATCATCAAGGAACCACCGCAAACCCTTCGGCGAGTGTTGGTGGCGACAGACGGCTCGGCATCATCCAGTAGGGCCATTCAGTTTTTGCTGAAACAGGTGAAAATTGATCCGGAGGCCGAACCAATCGTGATTCTGTTGGTTCATGTCATGCCCTTCTTGCGGTATACGGTCGTGAAGGAAGCGGGAGAAAAATTACTCGCGCGTGAGGCTGCCAGTCTCGAACGAGCCGGCTATCTGGTCAGACAAATCCCACGGGTAGGACCGGCGGCTGAAGAAATCTTGCGGGTGATGAGCCTTGAGCAGCCTGACCTGATCGTGACCGGAGCAAAAGGACGGAGTGCGGTGGCTCGTTTTCTCCAGGGAAGTGTCTCAACAAAGCTGATCCATCAGAGCGCGTGCTCGACTCTCATTGTTCGGTAAAGGGAGCCCCTCCAGCGCAGTATGTGCTTACAGCCATCGGCGTTGCCACTCTGCCCCGCAAGATAAGCAGCATACTCACCGGAGGGACGAAGAATAGGTGAAAAACACCACCAACCAGCCAGAGGAAGAACCGTTCACGTTAGAGTCTTCAGCTTCCGCAGAAAGGCACTCCTCAGAGATTTGGAGGTTCTTTCCTTGACGAAGTCTTGGAGCTCCTCGTATGGCGCGTTACGCACTCTTTTTGTACACGACGAGTCCGGCGATGAGGAGTATTCCCATCACTCCCATGAACATCCACAACATGTCCATAAAACGCTCCTTTCGGTTAGTAACGATAGTGACTACGAGAGAGGGAATAGCAACTCCTGTGCGAGCAACACGAGAAGGAGGCTAGCCATAACGTTGCGACAATAAGTGTGTCTGAGCAGTACTGGGACGCACGGTTCGGGGAATTGTGGAGAATGTCCCCATAGTCGTCCAGTTGACTAGACAAATTTTGAGAAAGAACATCTTCTTGATAAGACCTTGGCCCAGACCCTAGCCAAGACATTCCTGCCTACAAAGAATAATGAGACGTAGAGATGACAACGCCCAGCTGCGGCAAGATAGCTCGAGTTACCGTCGACCATGACTCATTCGAGAAACGTATACGGCTGGCGCTTCCACTCACCGCCTGGCGATTGTTCATCTGGAAATTGAGGCTGGACAGTCATATCGGGTTGACTCCTTTCCAAAACGGTTTCTCTTCAACCCTCAAGTCACGTGGGACAGTACGAGGGTCGTCTGTCGCATTTTGCTACAGCGACATTCTTGTACCGTGGCAATTGGCTACGAATATCGGACTTTGCCGGGAGAAAACAACGACTATAAGGGGGCATGCCACGTGCGAGAGAGTTGACAGGAGGACCAAACGCAAGGCGAAGAGGGGTTGAGAGCAGTGATGATTCATGACTGACGGTCGTATGAAGCAGGACAACGAGAGACCATTCACCCAAGAGTTGATTCGCAGTTTAATGGTCTGTCTGATCATCGTAGTCGGGCTGGGTTGCGAGAACCGGTCCGCCGACACCACCACGATTAAGAAAGCTTCCTTTTCCTCGCAATCAGGGCTGTTGCGTCTGACAACAGAAGAGGTATCCCGCATGCAGCTGGAACTTGTGCCGGTGGCGCAGGGGGAGCTTCTATTACACCGACAGTTTCCTGCAACCGTCCAAGCCAACCAAAACGAATTGGCCGAGGTCACGACCCTGATCCGTGGTCGGGTTGTGAAGGTCCATGTCGATGTTGGGCAGGACGTGAAGAAGGGTGCGCTGTTGGCGATGCTCCACAGTGTGGACCTAGGCGTGGCGGAAGGAGAGTACCTGAAAGCTGGGGCGAGGGTGCATGAGGCGCAGTTGGCGTATCTTCGAGCCAAAGAACTGTACGAAAACAAGGCCATCAGTCTCGCCGAACTCCTGCGCCGTGAGGCCGCGATGAAGACCGCGCGAGCCGAAGTGCGTGAAGCACAAAACCGTCTGGAACTGCTCGGTGTGCCTCAAAACGAGATCGACAGACTGGATCGGGACCATACGATTAAGGCCGACGTTTCGTTGCGCGCCCCGTTCGCCGGACGGGTGATCACACGCAACCTCACGCAGGGTGAAGTGGTTGAGACCGAGCAGAAGCTGTTTACCGTGGCGAATCTCACTGATGTGTGGGTGATCGGCAACGTACCGGAGAAGGACGTGCAATACATCCGAAAAGACCGGAAAGTCGACGTGATCCTGGCCGCTTATCCGCATGCCATTTTTTCGGGAACGATCACCTACATCGGCGATACGCTTAATCCGGCCACTCGTACTATGAGCCTACGGGTGACCGTGCCGAACCCGGATCGCCTGTTGAAACCGGAAATGTTCGCCATTGTCAGCGTGTACGGGACCTCCAGCGAGGATGTGTTGAGCGTACCCCTCGCGGCTGTCCAAGACGGGCCTGACGGCAAGATGGTGTTTGTTCTACGGGAGCCTAGTGTCTTTGAGGTGCGGCCCGTGAAGTTAGGGCATGAAGAGGGAGACGTCGTCATGGTACTGGAGGGGGTCAAGGTTGGCGAGCAGGTTGTCACCAAGGGCTCTTTCGCACTCAAATCTCAAATGGAACGGGATAAGATCGAGCCCACGCCATGATTGCCTCGCTTCTGGAATTTTCACTGCGGCAACGGATATTGGTCATCGGCTTGGCATGTCTGTTGTCCGTCGTCGGAGTGATTGCCTTTGAATCGATCCCGATCGATGCCTACCCCGATGTGACAAACATACAGGTGCAGGTGTTGACCGACGCGCCGGGCCTCTCGCCGGAGGAGGTAGAACGATTCATCACCTATCCCCTCGAAATCCAGATGACCGGCCTGCCTGGTTTAGCGGAAATCCGGTCGTTGTCTAAATTTGCGCTCTCCCAGATCACGATGGTGTTTGAGGACGAAGTCGATGTCTATCTTGCCCGCCAATTGGTGTTGGAACGGATGATCGCGGCGAAAGAACGATTACCCGCAGGGATTGAGCCAGTGATGGCGCCGATCGCCACGGGTTTGGGCGAGGTTTACCAATATTATCTGGATGGGCCGCATGCCGCGGAGGGTGATCCCAAGCTTACGGAGGCGGAGTTGACGGAACAACGGACGATTCAAGACTGGGTGTTGCGTCCGCTGCTCAAGAGTGTGCCAGGGGTGATCGATGTGAACGGAATGGGCGGGTTCGTGAAGCAGTATCAAGTCCTGGTCGATCCGGCCAAGCTGCTCAAGTACGACTTGACGCTCAACCACATCCATGAGGCGGTGGTGAAGAACAATGCTAATGTTGGGGGCAACGTGTTGGAACGGCATGCCAACCGGTCAATCGTTCGTGGCCTTGGGTTGATCAAGGGTGTCGATGATATCGAGTCCATCATCGTGAAGGAAGTCGGCGGTACACCGGTATTCGTGCGCGATGTCGCCGAGGTCCGTATCGGCCACGCCGTCCGTCATGGCGCGGTGGTGCTCAATGGTGAGCGGGAAGTCGTCGCTGGCATCGTGCTCATGCTTCGCGGAGGGAATGCCCGTCAGGTGGTCGAGGCGGTCAAGACGAAGGTGGATGATATCCAGCAGAACAATATCCTTCCAGCCGGTACAAACCTGATCCCTTTCTATGACCGCATTGAGTTGGTGAATGCCGCCATTCACACGGTACGCGATGCCTTGATTGAAGGGATTGTGCTGGTGGTCTTCGTCTTCTTTTTCTTCCTGGGCCATGTCCGCAGCGCCATCGTCGTGACTGTCACGTTGATCGTCACCCCTCTCGTGACGTTCATCGTGATGGAACAGTTCGGGTTATCGGCCAACTTGATGACGCTGGGCGGCCTAGCCATCGCCATCGGCGAGATTGCAGATGGGTCGGTCGTCGTGGTCGAAAACGTCTATCGCCATCTCGCGCAGAGTAACGGCCTGAAGGCGAAGGACACGATCGAGGTGGTGTTGCGAGCCACCAAAGAGGTAGGACGTCCCATTCTCTTCGGGATCTTGGTTATCAGTGTTGTGTTCCTCCCGCTTATGACGCTGCATGGCATGGAAGGCAAAATGTTCGCGCCGTTGGCCTATACACTGGTGATCGCGCTTCTTGCTTCGGTTGTGGTGACGTTGACCTTGGCACCGGTACTTGCGTCGTTGTTCCTGCGCGGAGACCATCCGCAGGAAACGCGTCTGACTCGGTGGATGAAGCACCGGTACTTGCCGGTATTAGAATGGACCCTACAACATCGCAAGGTCGTTCTGGTCGGTTCGACGGCAATCGTGCTTGCCAGTTTGACCCTCGTGCCCTTCATCGGGCGTGAGTTCATCCCTCTATTGGAGGAAGGTGCGCTCACCCCTCAAATCGTCCGTCTGCCGAGCGTGTCGCTCCCGGAATCCATCGAGATGGAAAAGCAGACCCATACAGCGATGTTGGAATTCCCAGAGGTTCGTATGGCCGTGAGCAAAATCGGGCGGCCGGAAATCGCTTATACGCCTGAAGAACCATTCGAGAGCGATCCGGTAGTGACCTTGCACGACCGAAGCACCTGGAAGACGGCCAGGACGCAGTCGGGACTGACCGACGCCATTAGGAAAAAATTGGCTGAGATTCCTGGTATTTCCGTGCTCATGAGCCAGCCGATTCAGGAACGGGTGGATGAGCTAATCTCCGGCATCAGGACCGAATGTGCGATCAAGCTGTTCGGCGACGACCTCGACGTTCTGTGGCACAAAGCGGAGGAGATCGCGTCTTTGCTGCAGCAGATTAAGGGTGTCAAAGACATCAAGGTCGAACAGACTTCCGGACAGCCCTATCTGACCATTGACATCGACCGGCAGAAGATCGCCCGGTTCGGCATCAACGTGGCCGACGTGCAGGAGATCATCACCACGGCGATCGGTGGGAAGCCGGCGACGCAGGTCTATGAAGGTGAGCGGCGGTTTCAGCTCATCCTGCGATTTCCGGAGCCGTATCGGAACAGCGTCGCGAGCGTCGGAGAAATTCGGGTGAAGGCCGTCTCCGGTGCCTTGATCCCAATGAGCGATCTTGCAACCATCGAAATGCGGGAAGGACCGGTTCGCATCAGCCGTGAACAGGTGAAGCGCCGCATTTATATCGGATTCAATGTTGTCGGGCGGGACATCGGCGGCGTCGTGGATGAAGGCAGGAAGAAGATGGCGACGCAGGTCCATCTGCCGGTGGGATACAGCGTCGTGTGGGGCGGGGCATTCGAGAACATGGAACGGGCGAACACGCGCCTCATGATTGTGGTGCCCATCACGCTGGGACTCGTCTTCTTCCTGTTGTTTTGGGCGTTCCATTCTTTGCGCTATGCCACGTTGATTATCGTCAATCTTCCCTTTGCATTGATCGGCGGTGTGGTTTCTTTGTGGTTGACCGGGCAGTACCTGAGCGTGCCGGCCTCCGTTGGATTCATCGAGCTGTTTGGACTTGCAGTTGGGAACGGGATCATCCTCGTCTCGTATATCAACCAGCTGCGCTATGAAGGCAGGCAGGTGGAGGAGGCGATTCTGACCGGGTGTAGTCTGCGTCTTCGCCCGGTCGTGATGACCATGATGACCACGTTGCTGGGCCTCCTGCCGCTGGTGCTGGCGCAAGGGATTGGCGCCGAAGTTCAGCGGCCGCTTGCGACGGTCGTGATCGGGGGGCTCTTCACTTCGACAGCGCTGACGCTCGTTGTCCTACCAGTACTCTATAGTCTCTTTGGGGGACGTGAGATGAGCCAGGAAGAGGCGCCGGAATGGGTCTGAGGAAATGCCTTCGAGAGGGAGGGTAGGAAAAAGGTCAACAGTGCCGCCATAGTCTGGCATTGATCTTGTAGGCATTTTGGGGTAAGCCTGCCCGTGCCGTCCAGGCTTGTTAAGGCTCCAGCCGACGAGACCGAATTCACGGTTCTATATAGAGATGGGGAGGAGGGTTCCCATGAGAGACCTGCTGGTGAGAGTGATCTTGCTGTGCCTCTTTGTGGCTTCAGGGACGGTCGTGCATGCAACCGGCGTCGGAGACCAGGACTTTGCGACGAAAGGTGCAGCTCTGCTGAAACAAAAACAGTATGCGGAGGCGCGGAGTGTGTTGGAAGCCGGCCTGCTGAAAGATCCGTCGAATAAGCAAGCCCATTTCTACCTAGCAGAGGCTTGTCGAGGTATGAAATCCTGGGTCTGTGCAGAAAAACATTACGAGACTGCGATAGAGCTGGAGCTGGATGTCTCTATAGCGAGTGGATCGACGGTCTCTCGTCTGCCAGTGCCAAGACACAAAGCCTGGCAATTGCATAATGACGCGAAGGTGTGGCGGTTACTGGAGGAAGCGAGGGGTCTGCTTGTCGGTGGGCGGGGTCAGCCAGAGAAGATGAAATTGGCACAGAACGCGTTGGACAAGGCCAACGAACTGGGTTTCAGCGATGAGCAACGGCCCATCCATGAATACTTGCTCACGAAGCTCCCGGGGCAGCGAAAGGTCGGTCCGAAGCCTGACGGCTTGTCGGCACAAGGAGCGCTACCGGAAGATCCACGAGAAGCGCCGATGGTCCTGGTGCCGGCCGGGGAATTTTCCATGGGGAGTACCATGGGAGATGACGAAAAGCCCGTCCATCGTATCTATCTCAACGCCTTCTACATAGACAAGTATGAGGTGACGGTAGGACAGTATGCCAAGTATTTGCAGGCAACGGGCATGGAGGAGCCTTCAGACTGGAACATTATGAATCAAGCGCAACATCGCAAACGCCCAGTCGTCAACATCAATTGGTCGGATGCTGCCACGTTTTGCAAATGGGCGGGCAAGCGCCTGCCGACTGAAGCGGAGTGGGAAAAAGCGGCACGGGGAACGGACGGGCGTATCTATCCCTGGGGTGACGAAGCACCGACTCGGCTCCACGCGAATTTTGGCAAAAAGGAATGGGACAACCATCTCGCCTTAGTTCCGGGCGGGTCGTTCGAAATGGGTAAGAGTCCTTATGGCATCTATGACATGGCAGGCAATGCCTGGGAATGGGTCAATGACTGGTATGAACATGACTATTACAAGAAGAGCCCAGCGAAGAATCCGCAGGGACCGACAAAGGGTGAGTCTAAAGTGGTGCGGGGCGGGTCCTGGCTCTATGTTCCCGATTTTTTACGCACCGCGTTCCGTTTTAATGCAGAACCGTCCGGTCGACACTTCGGCTATGGGTTCCGCTGCGCCAAGACCCCGTAACCTGAGTCTGTTGGATTGATGAGCGACCGGGGTAGACCTTTGGGGTTCGACTCAGCGATATTTGGCAAAACAGATCAAGTCGAGGTGGTCATAATGGTCAGGCAAAATGGTTTCGGCTTTGTAGCCGAGATTGAGGAAGAATTGAATATTTCTGGCCGTACGCAGCATGGTGCAGGCGTAAATTTTATGGGCATCGGTTGTCACTCGCTCAATCTCACGGATCAACGCTTTCCCAACCCCTCGAGATTGAGACGCCGGACTCACGGAGAGCAACCGAATCACGCAGACGCCGGCCACCGTCCAAAAGCGCACGGAGCCGACGATCTCTCCGTTTGCCTCGGCCACGAGGATATGCTTCTCTCTCGCATCGTCTTTCAGACTTTCGAGGGTTTCCGTCGTCCATCCGCTCAGTTTGTAGACGCCGGCATATTCGCCAAACGCAGCCTGTTGCACCTGGAGAAGAGCGGGAAAATCGTCTTCGGTTGCCGGTCTGATGTGAACCACGACAGAGCTCCTGGGGCAAGGACGGTCCCCGTACTTCATAACGGAAGGGAACAAGATTCGCAAGGACGATTGACGGCATTCCGACAGGGACGAAAGAGCATCCCTGGGGGTGCCATGGTATTCCATCAGAGGACGTAAAGGGAGGATTCATGCTGAAGGAAGTTGCAGGAGATATCTTACGGTCAAAGACCGAAATGGTCGCGCACGGTGTTGCTCCGAACGACAACTATGCAAACGGCCTGGCATTGGCCCTAAGAGAACAGTGGCCAGCCATGTATAAGGATTTCAGGCATTATTGCCAAACGTTCACGCCAAAGACCGGGGGGTTGTGGGCCTGGGCGGGTGCCGGCGGCGTACGAATTGTGAGTCTCTTTACGCAGGAACCAGCGCCCAGCCATGGGTCCAGACCGGGGAAAGCCACGATCGAAAACGTCAATCATTGTCTTAAGGCTCTTGCTCAGTTGATCGAAAGCGAGAAGATCAAGAGTGTCGCACTCCCTCGGTTGGCGACTGGTGTGGGCGGCCTCGACTGGAAAGACGTCAAGCCGTTGATCGAGAAACATCTCGGCCACTTGTCCATCCCGATCTACGTGTATTCCACGTATCACCCAGGTGTCCAAGCAAAGGAAGAATAACGCCACGCGGTCCTGTCGAAGCGGCTCGGTCAGGAGTGGATTGGAGTAGAGAGGGAATCCAAATGCCATTAGTTCCTCAAGATCTCTATGACCGGCTGGTGGTGGTGCGAAGAGATCTGCATCGATATCCGGAATTGAGCTGGCAGGAGTCACGGACAGCCAGCGTCATCAGCACGTTTCTTCACAGCCTTGGGGTTCAAAGCCGCACCAATGTCGCGGGTCACGGAGTCGTGGCCGAGATTCCTGGGCCTGCCGGGGTGCCTTGCGTGGTGCTCCGGGCCGACACCGACGCATTGCCGATTCAGGAAGAGACTGGTCTTGAGTTCGCCTCAGTGCATGACGGAGTCATGCATGCCTGCGGCCACGACGGACACACGACGATGTTACTTGGTGCTGCTGCACTGCTTGTGCAGGAGAAAGATCTGCCGGCGCCGGTGCGATTGATCTTTCAGCCGGCTGAAGAAAAAGGGTCCGGCGCCATCGCGATGATCCAGGAAGGCGCACTCGATGGGGCCGGCCTCATTTTCGGAGGCCACCTGGATCGCCATTACCCGCCCGGCGCCATTGTGGTGAGTGAAGGGGCCGTCAACGCATCCTCCGATAACTTTACCGTTGAGATCATCGGACAAGGCGCGCATGGTGCCAGACCGCACGAAAGCATCGATGCCGTGATAGTCGGGAGCCTCATGATCATGGCCTTACAAACCATCGTCTCGCGTGAGGTTGATCCGTCTCGTCCCTCGGTGGTGTCGGTCGGTCAGTTTCATGCCGGGACGGCACCCAATGTGATTGCCGGACAGGCCAAACTGGAAGGGACAGTACGAGCCCAAGATCCGACGGTACGCCGACAATTACTGAGCTCGATTCGTCGTATTGCAGAATCGATCGCGCAGCTCCATGGGGCGAAGATCCAGATCACCGTCACGGAAGGGACGCCGCCGCTCATCAATCATCCGGAGATGGCAACCCTCGTGCGTCGTGCCGCAACCGAGACCGTTGGGGAGGAACATGTGCTGCCGCTGAAGACCGCCAATATGGGGGCGGAAGATTTTAGCTATTACCTGGAAAAGATTCCGGGCGCCTATGTCCGATTCGGCAGCCAAGTTCTGGGTCGGGAAGGCTATCCGGCGCATTCCAGTAAGTTCGATTTCGATGAAGGAGCGTTGGCTGTTGGAGCAGCGTATTACCGGGCAGTTGCCAAAATCGCAGGTCGGCAATTGAACCAGCAAGTGGCGGCCAATTGATCAACGCCTGATGTCCGATGATTCGAGTCAGGGAAGCTCGGGAAGAAGACGTCGGCCAGATTCGCGAGATCTTTCTCGCGGTGTACGGGACGGATTATCCGCATCGCGAACTCTATGACGAACTCTGGCTGAAACGTTCCGTCTTTACCGATGACGCGCTCATACTGGTGGCGGAGGATACCGACTCAGGTCGCGTGATCGGCACCGCCTCGGTCCTGTTCGACTTCGGTGCCCATTCTGATCTGGTCGGAGAGTTCGGTCGTCTTGCCGTGCATCCCGAGTATCGTCGGATGCAGGTTGGAAAGTTGCTCATGGACCGGCGGCTCGAGGCCATCAGAAACCGCCTTCACGTCGGCCTTGTGGTGGCTCGGACCGTCCATCCCTATGCCCAGCGCATCAGTCTCGCGCAGGGATTCATTGCGACGGGCTTTCTGCCGCTCAAGCACCTCTTCCGTCACCGCGAAAGCTTTGCGCTGCTGGCTCGGTATTTCGGGGATGCTCTGGCCCTACGCCGCAATAATCCGCGCATCATCCCAGAGGTCCATGCCTTGGCGAATCTCGTGATGAACCAACCTTCACTCACTCCAGACTTTATCGTGGACGAGGACTCCGCATCCTATCCAGCAGGCGGCGACTATCATCTTGAACAGATGCAGGCCGAAGGGTATCCGGCGTTGCTCCGAATCGAACGAGGCCGAGTGAGGAATCGCGAGATTTTCGGACCGATGCGACTGGACTATGGTTTTTTCAAACTGCAGTCTCGCCAGACGAATTACTTTCTTGCCCGAGCAGGCGGTCAAGTCGTTGGAGCGGTCGGTTATACCATGGATCCGGTGGAACATACGGTTCGGGTGTTTGAGTTGATCGCGCTTGCCGACGATGTCGTGCGCTTTCTTCTGGCCGAACTCGAACGAAAGTGTCGGGAAGAGATGGCGATCGAGTATATTGAAATTGATGTCAGCGCCTATGCGCCGCGTATGCAGCGGACGTTGCTGGAGCTGAATTTTCTTCCGGTCGCCTATGTGCCCGCCATGGTGTTCTACCAGGTCGAACGACTCGACATCGTGAAGATGGTGCGTTTGAACGCGTTACAAGACTTGGGATCTCTTGGTCTGACCGAACCGGTCCAGGCCATAGCCGATGTGGTGATGAGGGGGTTTTCCACGTGCGTCATCGCTCCCCGAATGGCACAGGCAATCAGAGAAGTCCCGTTGTTTCATGGGATGAACACGGAACAGGCGACGAGGTTAGCCGGAGTCTGCTCGGTGAAGAACATTGAGGCAGGGGAGCGACTCTTTACTAAACACGAGCCGGCCGATCGGCTCTATCTGGTGCTTCATGGGCGTCTCGCGATCAGCGGTGCATCTCCCTCCGACATCATTGGATCTATCCACACTGGAGAGACCTGTGGCGAAGTGTCACTCCTCTCTGCGAGGCCCCACTCAGCCACGGCCAGGGCTGTGAATAACCTCGAGGTGGCGGAGCTGCATCGGCGAGATCTGGAGGAACTCATTCGGCGTCGCCCCGATATCGGCGTCATCATCTATCGAAATTTGGCCGTCGGACTTGGAGACAAGCTCCTGCGCTCAGGAGATCGGAAGCAGAATCAAGCGAGGAGTGAAGACGAACGCCTTCCCCTTGCATAGCCGAATGTTGTAGGCGGGATATGACCGACCTTTCGTCGGGAGTTGTGGGTGCAGCCTCGCCTCGACGTTGAACAAGGATGTATACACCTGGGACGGCTGGTCCGGGAGTGAGCTAGTACCGTTCAGGCGGCTTCACGGCGTCGTTCAGAGTCTCTGGGTCTCCTTGACCTTTGGAGGACACGTTTATTATTTCGGATCACATCGTCGACGATCATTCCACAATTGACGCACCGCCAGCCATGAAAGTTGGACGAAGAACCGGTCTGGATTGCGAAGCTGTCGTCGCGGACGGCAAGGCCGTTACATCGCATGCAATTCATCGTTCATCTCCTGATAGATTGTCTTGTTCAACCCGAGGAGCTGGGTTGTAGATTCTGCTTTTCTGTGTCGTGCGCTCAATCCGAGCGGTGCGCAACAACGCCGTACCGTCACGGAAGCCGAGCATGTATCGATCTTGGATCTCTGGAGGGCACGAGCGGTAGTCTTCAGTGTGGTCACAATTCAACAAGGCATCACGCAGTCCGTGCTCTTCGGCTCGCCACCCGTCCACCTCTGGTTCCGTACGAGCCTGTGCAATCTGGCGTCTGCACCAGTTAATGCGAATGGAGATGGGGTCTGTTGTCCGTTCCATGGTTCACCCCCATAGGTGCCCGAGAATATCTTCAGAATATGGAAAAGCAAGTTGAATGCCATGGCAGGAAGCATCCAGGAAAAGCGTTGTGATCTGCGCTCGCAGTATTCCAGTTTGTACGTAATTGTAACGAGTTACAGCCTAGAGTCGCATCGGTAGCGATAAGAAGTGCGGATGCCAGCGCCGGCGATGGATCTGTAGGAGGTGAAGGGTGCGGAGATTAGTGTTTCATAATGATACTAGGTAAAACACTGGCTCGAAGGTCTAGAACCTTAAGGGGTGAGGGAGGCGAAGGATTCAAAGGCGACCAGTTTCCCATGCCGGCCATCGCATTGGGATCAAAGTCATGGTGCCTGTGCGTGGCAGATCGTAATGGAGTATAGTGGTCGCCATGAATCTCGGGCTGAAACGACATGGGCCGTGTATTGAATGACTAATGATCAATCGGTTTGTGGAGCAAGGAGTGACTATGACTGAGTATGGGGGCGGAGCCGTTCAAGATTTTATGCATCGTTACCTGGAAGTGGTTCCTCGCAATTCAACGATTGTAGCTGCGGCCGAGAGGATGAGTGTTCGGCGGATCGGTTGCCTGCTCGTGGAGTCGGATGATCCCACAAGAGGTCCGATCGGGATCGTGACGGAGGCGGATCTCGTACGGAAGGGGCTTGCGGAGGGCTTAGATCCAATGGCCACGAAGGTGGATCACGTTATGGTGAGCCCAATCTTGACGATTGCCGGCGAGCGCACCATGTTGGATGCCAGTCAGTTGATGGAAACCCATCATGTGCGTCACCTTTGTGTGGAGGAGGCCGGTGAGATCGTCGGCATCATGTCCGTGCGGGATCTCGTGCGATCGTTTGTGGATGCGGAAAGCGGTCCAGTCTGCGACCTTGATAAGGTATACCGTCCGCTGAGTGTCCTGATGGCGACCACGATTGCGACCATCCAGAGCGATGCCTGCCTTCGTGCATCAGCTGAGCTTATGCGAGACAGGCGAATGGGTTCATTGCTGACGATCGAGGCCGGCGAGATCGTCGGTATCGTGACCGAACGCGATTTGGTTTGGAAAGGGCTTGCCGGCAGCCGGGATCTGGGCGGCACTCACGTGAGTGCTGTGATGAGTTCTCCACTACTGGGCATCGATGTTAATCGCACCATACGCGATGCCAGCAAAGCGATGGCCGAACAGAGTGTCCGTCACTTGGCCGTGACGGAAAACGGCAAGATCGTCGGGGTCCTCTCTGTACGGGACTTGGTGAAAATGGTCTCCATCAGGGATCGGCCCAGATTTCTCGGTAAGACATGAGAGGGAAGGAAGCGACTTCGTGGACTCTGGGTTGTTAACCGACAGTACAGTCCGCGCGAAGCCACCTTCGTCAGCCTACCCTCTGTAGCCATTGACCTGGTGACCAGGTGATCAAGTCTACGCGGCGCCCATGCGTGACCGGAAGCGTTCGGTCAGGTAGGGAAACTTGCTGGCCTCTGTGTAGCGAGCCGCGACACCCTTCGCTCTGCCCAATCTTTCCGACGTCGAGGGATGGGTTGAGAAGAACAGTGAATCCGCTGTCCCTTCCTGGCTCTGGAGGGTGGCGAGATAATCCCTGAGGCCGTTCGGATGATATCCCGCCCGATAGGCGAATTCGATGCCGTAGGTATCAGCTTCGAACTCCAGCTCCTTGTCGAGCCCTTTTTCAAACAACATATCTGTAGCCGCATCGATGACGTTCGAAAACAGCTGCGGATCCTTGTTCATGGCGCTCAGGCTGAACTCGGACACGTTCGCCAGGATTGTGCTTCGCTGGAGAGTCTTCAGCATATGTTTCTGCGTCACGTGCGCCACTTCGTGCGCCAGGACGCCGGCCAACTCCGCTTCGTTCTTGAGAGTCTTCAGCAATCCGATCGTGACGAAGATGTAGCCTCCAGGTGCCGCGAAGGCGTTCTGCTCCCTGCTGTTCAGAATGGCAAAGCGGTAGGTGAGTTCGGGCCGGTCGGAAACCTCCGCGACGGTTTTCCCGACCAGATTGACATAGGTCGTGAGCGTTTCATCCTTGTATTCGCCGCCGAATCGGTTGAACGCCTCAATAGCGACGGCCTGGCCGATGGCGATCTCTTCTTCAACTCCGATCGGTTGGAGTGATTGAACGGCTTTGAGCCCCTTCTTGAAAAGACCGATATCCTTTTCCTTTGCCCCCAGCAATCCTCCGAGTCCATCGACCAACCCCTTGGGTTCTCCAGGCTGAGCTTGTCCCGTCCTTTGACTTTGCTTCTTTTCGGCAGATGGCTTGACTAATTGATCGAGAAAACTCCACGACCGATCGGCAGCCCCCATAATTAAAACGATCGATAGTGTCGCAAGGGCCCATTTCATGATCAACCTCCAGAAAATTCACCGACCGACCCTTCTCGCTGGAATTTGAGAAGATCTTCCCTGGAGATGGCACGGTCTTCCATTTTCTGCACTGCATTTCTGCTTGCGGGATCGATTTGTTTGGACTCGGCGTAATGCTCCGAGGTTTCTTTCAAGCCTCTGATGCTCCCCCCGGTGCTTGCCTCGCGAGCCGCGATGCGGGTCTCACCCGTCAATCCTGACAGCATGTCTCCCCCCCCTCCGCCGCCGACCTTCTGATCGCTCAACTTGAACTTGAAGACCCACCCGGTCTTGCCGGACTGAGCCCGTATCTTATAATGGCGATCGCTTTTTTCGAGGACACGAACCTGATCTCCCAGACGAAGCGTGTCCACCACCCGGGACATCGGCGACTTTTCCTCCGTCACCTTCACCTCATCCTTGCTGACGTACATCGTCTGGGCCGAGAGAAGACTGGGAACCAGCAGCACCAATCCCACGATCGCCGTTGTAATAGATCGTCTCACTGCAAGCATCATCGTCTCCTCACGCTAGATTACCGATAATCTCCCACCAATGCCAGCCCTGCCCAGTAGGCCGGGTGCGGGAATTCCTTCTTGACCAACAATTGAGCTTGGCGAAGACTTGTCGCCTTATCCATCTTGGCGTAGTTGCGATAGAAGTGCTTCATCAGCACGGAGGTAGCTAGATCGTCCACGCGCCACAGGGCCGACACCAGAGCGTGGGTCCCGGCGTAGATAAAGGCCCGATTCAGGCCGATCAACTCTCCGGCCTCCAGTTTGCCCAGACCTGTCTGACAGGCGCTCAGGGTGACGAGATCCGCCTGAATGTTCAAACCGAAGACCTCCCGCACCGTAAGCCGGCGATTGCTCGGATTCTGGGAGGCCAGCCAGAGTGACGACAGCAAGGGGTTGAGGTCATCAAACTCTCCATGGGTCGCCAAGTGGATGACCCCGTAGTTCGCGATGTTGTCGACGATCCATTCCTTCGTTGCCTTGGCTCCTACCAGGACGTCAAGGTCGGGAAAGTCCCACCGGATGCTACGGGCCTCAAGCTCCGCCAGCGGGAGCTGGTAGTTATAATTGCCGAGGTCAGGATTTCCGATCGCGAGCACCTTCGTGAGCTTGGTTGCGCTCCGCTTGGCGAAGGTGAACTGCAACACCGAAGCCGCCGGGGAGTAGAACAGCGGGTAGGTGTCGATCAGGGCTCCCTCAGGACCGGAAAGGGCGGCGAAGGACAGGAAGTGCAGTGGTCCGTCCGGAATAATCCCCAAATAGCGGAGGCCAACCAGATCCGCCAAGGCCGGGGCGATCAACAATTTGGAGAGACGTCCCAGCTCCTCGGAGACGGACTCCAGGCGTTGCACCCGCTCACGATAGGCACGGACTAGTAGCTCGATCTCCCCTGCGGCAGTTGGAACCTCAAAAAACTTCGTGCCCGAGGCAGTCACCAGCCAGATATAGACTTTATCCCCGGTCACCTTGTACGACAGAAGTCCGACACCCGGCTCGAGCAGCGCCTGCACCTGGTCCTGCCTCAATGGATCGACGGCCACAAAACTGCTCAGTTGCGGGCTACTCCGCTTCAGTTGCACTAATGCCTCTTCGTAGGCCGCTTTTGTCTTGCGCACTCGGTCCACGAGATCCTGAGGAGGGGCTGCGAACGAAGCGAGCTCACGCGACGATGCATCTAGTTGGGCCTGCAAGGTCATGACCTGGTCGAGCTCTTGTTGATCCCTCTCCGTTTTTACCTTGAGCTTCTGATTTCCTAACAGGTCGATGAAGCTCCTCGATCGTGACCGCTCGAGATAATTGAAGGCCTCTCCAGGACGTCCGAGTTCGATCAGGAGGGTGATCGTGTCACGGTACAGATCCTCAGTCTTCGTCTGAAAACTGTTGCGAAACTCCTCGATCTTGAGAGCGGCGCGCATGCTTTCGACGATTCCCACTGCATCGGCGTACCGGCCGACCGCCTCCTCCTTCCTTCCGATCAAGCGAAGCACGGCGCCGTGCCCGGCTGCCGCACGCCACAGGACTTCTTTCATATGGTGCCGCTTGGAGAGGTCGTAGGTGCGTTGATAGTAGTCGATTGCCGCTTCGTAACCACCGGTTTCTCGATGGACGTTGCCGAGCTCTAGTAGAGCCTTGGCCCAGTTATCGACATTGTTGATCGCAGCGCTGTGCCGCTCCGCCGCTTCAAAATGCGCTCGCGCATCGGCATGGCGGCCCAGCTTCATGAGAGAGATGCCGATATTACGATGGTCGTAACCCAATCCCCATCGGCTGTTCATCTTCTCGTCGATGATCTTGGCGAGTGTGAACTGTTCAATGGAAGCCTCAATCTGGCCCCGGTCACGCAGCATGAGCCCAAGATTGTTGTGAGAGGAGGCTCTTTCAGTCTTGATGTCCACTCGCTTCGCGGTGGACAACGCCTGCTCCGCATAGACCAGCGCCTTGTCCAGGTCGTTGAGGGTCCAGTAGAGAAGCGCCTTGGTGTTTGCGATCATGATGGGAAGCTGAGGATCATGAGATGTTTCAGCTTCCTTGGTTGCAGCATCGAGGTGATCGAACGCCTCTTGATACCGTCCCCTGAACCAACACGTATTGGCCAAGTACAGCGATCCAGTCGCCAGTACAAAGGGATCTTTGATTTCCTCACCGATGCGGCGTCCTTCGATATAATTCCGATCAGCCTCATCGAACAGGCCGGTCTTCTCATAGGTCAGGCCGATCTCGTACAACGTCTCCGCTTGCAGGCGACGCGCTCCTTGGTCCTTATAGATAGCCAACGCAGCCGTAAACCCCTCGCGGGCGCGCTCGTACCGACCAAGACGGAGATAATCGATTCGGCCAATCCGGCGGTGCTGCATCGCCATATCCTGTACCTCTCCCAGCTCTTGATACAGTTGCAAGGATTGTCCGAATGCATCGAGGGCATCCTCGTAGACGCCCATGTTCTCCTTCACCACTCCCAGGGTGGCGATGCCCTCGGCGAGGCGATCGAGCTCATCCTGCTTGCGCCACAGGGCGATGGCGGATTCGAGATGTTTGATGGCCGATTCGAACTCCTCCAGCCTGGAGTAGAGAATGCCCAACCGGTACAGGGCCCCTGGTTTGGCCCGTTCATCTCCGGTCTGATCGATATGCTCGACGAGCTTTGTCTGGTGAAAGACGGCCGTCCGATAGTCGCCGACCCTGAAGGCGGTGTCGACCGCCACATCCGTCAGCTTGCGGAAGTCTTGGACTGCCTCGGTGAAACGGAGAAGAGAAAGGGCGTCTTCAGCACGGTGCAGTGCGGCTTCGTACCTTTCTGCCCGGTAGGCGGCGACCGTCTCAGCCACAGCATGCGTATATTCGAAGGCGGCAAAGGCCGCCTTCTGATCCTGGTCCATACCGACATATCCATAAACCTGAACCGACCCGTTGGTCGGATGTTTCTCTGTGGCCGACACAGCACGAGATGCGGTCATGGCTGCCTGGTCCGTTCGTTGCCATTGCACATGGCTCATGAACGATTCCACGAAGGCCCTGCCTTCCTTGGGCAGTAAGCCGGTCGCCACGACGACATGGGCAAACCCTGTTCGAATAAGAGCCGGTGCGAGAATCAAGCGGATCGCTTCTCGATCGATCCCAGGATCCAGAATGATGGCGGTATGACGAAGTTTTTCAAACAGGCCGGCAAGTGGAACTGAGTTGCGCACGCCCAGCTCGGAACCGACGACAAAGCCATTGTTCTGATGTGGGCCGACCGTGACCAATACGTGCCGTCCCGCGAGCAACGCCCTGTCCCGGTCCATGTCACCAGTCAGAGAGGCGATGGAGAACTCAGTCCCAAGGCTTTCTTCCTTCAGCGGAAGGTTCCCGGCGACAGCAACTCTGGAGGTGAACAACGTCCGGAGATGATAGGCGTTGAGCACGTCATAGACCGTCGCAACTTCCACAATGGTCGCCTTCTTCGGGAGAAGAGGTGTTACCAACGGCCGCAGATCAGACGAAACGGAGAGATAGATGGCTGTGGCCTGGTCGATCGACAATTCAGAGCCGGTCAGACCCAGTGGTTGACCTTCCGATCGTGGGACACGCATATGCCGCGCGGTGCTGCCATCATGAAGAAACAGGTGCAGGCTGTTCAATCCCGGCACGACCTTGAGGTACGGGGTGGAAGGACTGACTACAGTGGATACAACATGGGGGGACGGCTCGTATTGATATAAGTACGAGACCGACCAGGGATGCTCCTCCTGCAGGGCAAAGAGCAGGTCTTGAAAGTTGGCGGAGAGCCCGTCCAGGTCTTGAGGCCGTCCTTCTTGGATGGCGTGCTGCATCTGCTGAAAGATCATCCTGAGCTCGTCCGCGTAGTCCCCGAGGCCGGTCAGGAAGAAATCGGTCCCAAGCCGGTCGTACAGTTGAACCGCCACCTTTCGCATCGCGAGCTGCTCGCTGATCGAAAAAGCCTGCTCAATGTCTCCACGCTCCGCCAGGAGATCGGTGATGAGCGCGGTCAGCCTGTCGTGCAACGGCAGCGTACCCAGTCCGATGGGTCGCGAGAGGACTTGGGGTGGCAACGCCAAGAGCCTTTTCACCGACTGTCTGAGCAAGGGTTCTCGCTTCTCCGCTTGGTCGACCTGCTCTGCTTCCAGCAACGGAGGCAGCCAGGAAGCGGCCGAAGGGCGCTCATTCAGAAGATCGGCCACCTCGGTCTTCAACTGCTCACGGACGGCGACCTTCCCGGTCTCTTCTGCGAGGTCGAAGAGATTCAGTTTCAGCATGAGGCGCGCATGCGCCACTTCTTCTGGGGACAAGACGTGTTCCGTTTCCACAAGATGGAGCGCCGTTCGCAAGAACGAGACAGCATCTTGTCGCGCTCGGTACACCCGATAGAGATCCTGCGTGCTGTCCTCTACTGAACGGCCTGATGCACCTTCCACGTAGTCCATGTCGGCAAGGAGACAAGAGACGTTCGCCAAGAGATAGAGGATCTGACGATCCGGTTTCGTCTCTTGCAGGACCCCCTGCAGTCCATCGACAAGGGTCTCAATCAACGAGGGCTTCACGGTTGAGCCGGCCAGACGACGTTCCAAGGCCAGGCGTGAAAGATTGTAAAGATTCACCTTTGTGCCATAGCTCAGACCCAGCTCACGTGTGCGGGTGAGGGACTGTTCCTGATATGCCATGCCGTCGTCGGTCTGCCCCAACGCGTGGCTGAGGACAGCCAATCTATTCAGTACCACCGCCTCTTCGGTCCGTGCCGAAACCGCTTGGAGCCCGGTTCCGCCGGCGGAAATCAACGCCAATTTCTTCAGGTAGTATTCCTTGGCCTGGGCCGGCTCCGACAGCTCCTCGTAGGTACGGGCGATATAGGTGAACATCAACTTCTCTTCCCCGCGACGATCGAAGCCGGATGCCGCTCCGCTGCCTGTCTCGCCAAGCGCAATCTGCACTTGCAGGAGTCCTTGTCCCCCCTCCTTCTGTTTCACGCCGAACTGGTGTAACGCCTCCAGGCTGTCGAGTTGGCTCTTTAAGGCCCGCTTGAGCGTGCTGCGTGAGAATGCCGAGTCGGTTATGCTCATGTTGTAGAGATTGACGCCGATGTTTCGTCGCAGGCGGACCAGGTTCGCGGTCGTGCCCATCCGGATGTTGAGATCCAAGGCCTCGGAAAAATATTTGACCGCGCGCGAGTAATGGCCCGCATCCTGTAGTGATAGGCCGATTCGCTCAAGCAATTCCGCTGTGAGATCTTCCTTGTCCTTGGGCATGAGCATGAGCGCCCGTTCATACTGGGCGATCGATTCCTCCGTTTTGCCTGTCTTGAAGCAGGCCTCCCCATAACTCTTCCGGTAGAGCAGCTCGCGCATGACATCCCTGTCCGCTATCCCCGTTTCACTCCGGCGCGCATAGTGGCGGTAGGCCTCGGCGTAGTTGCCGAGTCCCATGTAGGTGTTGCCGAGATTTAACAGTAGATTGCGCTCCACGTCAGGGAACTGGAAGCCGTCGTTGAGCTCGAGCGCGATTCGATACTCCCGTTCCGCTTGCTCCAAGGCGCCGGCTTTGCCCATGCGCTCAGCCTGCTCGTACGCCCATCCCAACGTCTGGTGAAAATACGATACCCTGGGATTTCTCTGGGTCGCCTTCTCGATCACCTCAATAACCCGCCCGATGTCGGGGGGGGTGGAATAGGAGAGCGCCAGCCCCAGACCATACCAGTACGAGGGACTGTCCGGAGCCTTGCCGGTGAGGTCTTCGTAGACGTGCCGGACCTCCTCTGTTTCCTTCAACATCACCTTTGTTTCGATATAACCTCGGTGGGCTTCAATCGAATCAGGATAGGTGTCGATTATCCCACGCAGGCGCTTGGTGGCGATGCGGACTTCACCAAGTTCCCGTTTCCTGATCGCGCTTCGCACGGACTGTAGGACCGTGAGGTTCCGCGCCTGCTCAAGTTCCTCAAGGCTGCGTCCCGTGAGACCCGTGACCGCCTCGTAAGCTTTCGCAGCTTCTTCATACTGCTCTGCTGCCGTGAGCACCGCTCCCTTCTTCCGGTAGGCATCCGCCACCAGAGTCGTCTGGTCCGGAAACTCCTCAATAGCCCGGTCCAAGAGCTCGATGGTCCTGGCTGTCTCACCCCGCTCGTGGTAACGATCCGCAGCGCGCAGGAGGGCTGACGCGGCGAGATAGGGAAGCGCGCGGTGTCGATCAGCGAGTTCCGTTAAGGACGCGATGGCCTTTCGGAAATCTTCCGGTTGCTCGGCGATCCCTACGGCGCGCGCCACCGCACGACGTCCCCAGAAACTCTGTTCACCGAATGCGGTGATCACATCGATGAACACTTTCAGCAGTTTGTCCTCTTCACCGAGCCGCCGGTATACTTGTGCGCGGGCAAATAGGCCTTTGGCTCGAACTTCCTTGTCCTTGGCTTCGTCAACCCTGCTCAGGAAGGTCAGAGCCGTTAACGAATCGTCCGCCAGGAGATGGAGCCGACCGGCCTCCAAGAACGCAACGTCACGGACCGTATCGTCTTGTCCCTCGGCTGAGGCCGCAGCGAGAAGTTGCTTGGCCAGCCGATCGACCGTTTTCTTGATCTCGGCTGGACTCAGGAAGGGGACCTGCTCCTCCAGATCGATGACGGGCCACGAGAGACGATAGAGGACACCAAGCTTCCCCTGAGCGGATCGATAGCGAGCCAGGATCTCCTTGGCTGCCGCGTATCGCCGCGCCTCACGCAAGAGATCCACGAGCGCCAGGTCGAATTCGGTTTGCTCCGACAACGGAAGGTGCGGGGCAAGGTTTATAGAAATATTGGTGAGGGTGACCAGCGCAGCCTGTATCTCCCCTCGATCTAGCTGGATGGCAGCCAACTCACGGGCGCGCGACATATTCGAATAGGTCTGCAAGAAATCAGATAGATGGAGCCGGAAGATGTCCTGCCGCTTCAGATCGGAGTAGTAGATGTAGTTCCCTGCAGCGGCTGGATAGAGATGAAATTCCTGGCCGGGGGTGAGACGGTACAAGGCCGTTCGTTCTCCGGTCGAAACATCCCATTTCAAGAGATAGAGAGAAGATTCATCGTCCGCATCGACGGTGCCGTCTTGGTTCGTGTCTTCTTGATAACGGCAGAAGACCACTGTGTTCGCGTCGACGAAGGAGGGCCACGCATCCACGAACTCGCCGCTCGTGAGGGAGAGCGGCTTGTCCGGCAAGGAAGGGTCGACAGCCAAGAGCTTCCGGCCGTCCGAGTAGACAATTCTCCCGCCGGGACCTATGGCAAAGGAGAAGGCGCTCTCAACGATCTGTTCGGATTGCCTTGTTGCGAGGGACATGCTGACGATGCCTCGCGCACGTTTGTCGGGGGCTTCGCGCAGAAAGTACACCGTCTCTCCTTCGCCCCAGGCAGGCGCCAGGTCCCCGCCGGTCTCGTCGGTGAGACGAGTCTCCCTGCCGGTGGGGACATCAAGGAGAAAGATGTCCCCACGAGGGTCGGTGCGATAGGACACGTACAGCAACGAACTTCCGTTCGCATTCAAGGCCGGTGACGTGTCCTTACCAGGATGGCTCGTCAATCGTCGGGGGAGCGAGAACATCCCCGCGAGAGACTTGAGCCAAATGTCAGCAGTTCCGTTTTGTTCAGAGACGAACGCCAGGAAGCGCCCGTCGGCGGAGGGAGATCCGGCGTAATCAAGCGCCGGATGCGCGGTGATCTTTTCGTCGGCACCGACGGAGCCGACACCGATGAGGAGGGTAAGCTGCAACGCCGTCGCTGACAACGCTAGGAAGTGCGGTCGAATCGGCCTCCACATCACGTCCGCCTTCTCATCCTTGCGGTTTCTGAATCCATGTTCCTTCCTCCAGCTGCACGAAGTCGCCTGGGCGAGCACGATCACGATTGAGCGCGGCGAAGGTCCCCCGTATCTTTGGCATGTCCTGCTGGGTGAGTTTTTCGTTGGTCGCGAGGATCCGTTGCATGAGGACCTCCCGGTCTGTGTTTTCTTCGTCCACGAGATTTGTTACGAACGATTGCCGGTCCGAGGCAATCTTGTCCGGCGCCACGATCGTGACACCCCCTACGTTGTTCTCACCCAAGATCCCTTGAGCCTTGAGGCGATCGATGTCGTCTTTGTTGAAGGCGGACCGTTGCATGGCTCGGATCGCTGCCTCTTTCCCTGGAGGCAACGCGGGTCGCGCGACAAGTTTCCCTTCTGGGTCGATATACCGAACTGAAGCGACGAGGAGTACTTCCTGCGAGAGTTCTTGGTAGGTCCCCAGCACTTGGTTCTCAAGCGCCGTCTTTTCATCGACCACCGTGACTCCGACGAGCGGCCCGCTGCAGCCGAGTGCGGCCATCGAACAAAGCGCGAGGCACTGACGAAACCACATGTTCCGAGGCGACCGAATGCGTGCCATGACGGTTCCCATCTGACCCAGCAAGGGCCTCTGTTCACTGCAAAACAAACTCACCCTCCTGATCCACCCCGTAGTGCTCGGCCCCCACCACTTCCATGATACGCCGGATCATGTTCCAATGGGGAATGTTCTCTGTGAAGTTCTGAACCTGTTTGATCTGGCCGATCGGGATGCGGTCCATCTTGAATCGTGACAGCAGTCCTTCTTGGAACAGGATCTGCAAGCCGACCAGTCCCTTGGACAGGGTGACCTGCGCGGAGGAAGGATTCGCCAGCTTCACCGCGGAGCGTGCGCCGACGATCGAGGGGTTGGATCCCTTCTGGTCAAGGAATCGCAAGACTCGATCCAGTCCGTCTTGGCCTATCCTGGACAGAGAGAGGTCCAGCTTGCTTCCACCGAGATCCAGGCGACCGCTGCTTGCATCGAAGAGGACCGACGCAGTCAGAGTCCCGTCGATCAGGCTGTCCCCCCGTATCTGCTCTGCCAGCGGCAACAGTCGATTCATGTCGATCCTCGTTGCTTCAAGGCGCATGTTCAGTCCGAAGCCCTTTCCTCCTGTGAGGACAACCTCGCCCCCAAGCCCTCCGTCAAGCATGGTCATAGCCAGATCCTGAAGGACGAATCGATTACGATCGAAGAAGAGACCGGCCGAGAGATCCTCAGCCTGCAGCGCTCCAGCCTCCACCTGCCTAATATGGATGTGTTGTCTTGAGGGTGATGCAGCCCGGAGATCAGGAAGCAGTCGCGTGGGGGTGAACGAGGACTCGGGAGTATGGCCGTTGAGCGCCGGTATCCACTGGAAGACCTTCCGGACCTCGATCGCTCCATCGAACTCTTCGACATGGTTCGAGTCCTTGGTCAACGACAGCCGACGAGGAAGCAGACTCAGGCGCACATCAAGAGGCCCACGCTCTCTCTTGAGCAGATTCATGCTGAATCCGGCGCGTCCCGATCCAATAAGGCCGTATGATCGGGCGACATCCTGAAACTTATCAAGGTCGATATTCGCGTTGGAACGCATCTTCACAAAGACAGGTCCGAGCAGTGTGGGCAATGGTTTGTCCTTCCGTGTCAGGAGGCGTTTGACTCCCGATACCTCCCCTTCCAGCTTCGCTTCTACACCGTCGGCGCCGACGATGAGCCGGTCAAGCGTGAGATCGTCAAAATCCTCGGCTGATAGTCCGAGATCGACCGACAATTTGTTGAGCTGTTTGATCGGAAGACCGCTTCCCATGTCGAGCCGATTCACCTGAACCTTCACCGAAGAGGTGATCTTCTGACGATCTTTGTGTTCCATGGAAATGCGGACCGCGCCATTGACGCCGGTGATTCTTTGGTCCCGGTACGCGCCGGCGATGTCGTGCATGTCCAAGTTCATGAAGGCCGTCACCGGAATCTGGAGTTCGGCGACCTGCTCCGGCCTCGGTATGGTGCCGGATCCACGGGCCTCCAGAGACAGGCGTCCGGAGGGTGCCACTTCAACAAGAGCTTGCACATCCGATCCCGATACATGGTTTCCAAGTCGGCCGATATTCAACGAGGGTATCGAGAGGTCCACGGAGAACTGCTGGTTCCGGGATCGAAACTCTCCCTTGATGATGCAATCCAGGAGGTCCTCGGCGGCGACCCGCAGCGACTTGAGACGGTATGACCCTTCCATGATGTCCGCTTCGATATCGCTCGATGCCGTCATGCGATCGAGTCGTCCGCTGATGCCTGGCGCGAGGTATCGGGTATGGCGGGTTTCCATTTCAAGCCGGTGCGAGGCCGTGAGACGGCCTACTCCCATCTCGGGCGTGACGCGTCCCTTGAGTCGGCCGTTGAATTTCAGTAAGGCGGTCCCAAGCGCGAGCGATGCTCCTTGTTTCATCTCAGCGAGGCCTATCACGCCTGATAGCGTGGCCATCAATGACTCGGCCTTGGCCCTGTAGGTCGCATGCATATCAACGGCCATTCGGTCCAGTCTTCCTGATACATCCGAGGCTGCCAACGTTGCATGCAGACCAGCCGCCTGGAGAGAGGCATCCGCGCTGGCCCGTTGCGGTCGCAATTCGGGATCAAGCGTTCCGGTCAGGTCAAGCGTAAGCCGCTGGCGACCGCCTCGTGAAGCGAGCGTGATTCCTCCAATCACGGAGCGAGGTAGAGCCGAAAGAAGCTTCGTGACATCGGTTTCGACGGAAGCCTTCATCCCGAAAGGGCGCTCATTCGCAACCCCATCGAGGGCTCCGACCTCACCGCTGGCAAGGAGATGCACTATGTCGCCGACGCGGGCCGCCACCTTGGCCAACGAGAAGGACATGTACGTCTCGTCCGCGGACGCGTCGATTTCAAGCTCGACCGGCTCCGAGACGGCCTGGCCGGAGGGCGGCAGGGTGGCAGATAGCGTGCCTGTCATCGTCATGTGAGCGGAGAGCCGCCCGGATTCGGCGCGATCGGCTTGAATCTCGACGGCAAGATTGCGCAGGGAGTTTGTCCCCGAGGACGCGGCCCTCGAATCAATCGACAAGTCAGCACGAATTGCGCGAGGCAGGTTAGCGCGGACAAGGGCCTCACCCGCATGCAAGCGAAATGACGTGGGCTCGAGGGCAAACTTGAACGCGGGAACGGTTCCTCGTATGTCGATGCCTCTGAGGTCCACCTCGACCGTTCCGTCAAAGCCTCTTTCAGTCTGACTTCCTTTGATTGTTCCCGTCGGCGAAATCGTGCCGGCCACGTGTGCGTCCATAAGCGGCGGAGGCAGAAAGGGTTGTGCCAACAGCAGGAGCCGTTGGAGGTCGATGTGCCCTTCCAGAACCGAGAGGGTCACTTCTCTGGAAGAGACCATATGATCGAGCTGGCCTTTCACGGAGAGACTCATGACCGGATCAGACCGGACATCCAGGCGTTGGATGACGAGTCGCTCTGCCGGGAAATCGACCGCCAGGACGAACTCGAGGTGCAGCGGAAACCGCAACTGTTGCTTGCGCAGGACGACCTCAATATCGGCGACGTCGAAGGTTCCCGACAGATCGCCCATATTGGGGCCTGCGCTGAGGCCGGCTTTCACATCAACATCGCGTAGGGTGAGCCGGAGGCCGTCTTGACCGGCTACGCTGATCTGAGAGTTTTCTATCCGAATGGTGTCGATGCCGACTGCGAGTGGGAGCGTGGGGAGAGTGGCCGGAGCGGGCGGTTTTGCGGAAGGTTCCGTCTCGGATTTGACGGGCAAACGAGTGAGATCGAGAAACACCTCGGCGCGGGTGAGCACCAGTTCGTTGACGGAGAGCTTTCCGTGGAGGAGATGCTGGAGATCATACCGAAGCACCAGACGGTCGAACCGGGCGAAGCGCGTTCCGTCCCGTTCCATCTCCACTGCGCCGAGCCGGATACCGCTCAGCAGCTCCCATTCCAGAGACGCGATCCGCACATGGCCCTGGAGTTGTTGCGAAAGAACGTGCTCGAGTTCCCGACGGACTTCTTCCGCAGGAAACCAGTACCGCACCGCCACAAGGACGCCCGCCAGCATGAGCACCAGAACGCCGCAGACGAGGGCCAGGATTTTGAGTATTTTCATTGCCGACCGTCGCCCCACCGTCTTGCGCATGATTCCGGGCGGTTGAGCGGCCTGCTCGCTGGGTGACGGATCACCATTGCTGACAGAGAGTAAATGACCCTCCCCTCGTATTCAACAAGGCGAATGGCTCCATCCAAAATGTTACCGAGCGATAGCTCTCATCCTCCGCCCGCATGGTGCGGGGCCCGAGGATGGTGGGGATGGAGGAAGGCAGAATGGCACCACGATTGTGACAGGAGTATAGAGTATCTGATGGTGCTATGGCAGTACGATTAGAAGGCAAGACGATTCGGCTGGTTTCGGCGCGACCACCCGAAGCCGAGCTGCGTGGATTCACACAGGCTCGGCCTCGCTCCTGGCGGTCTATTGAGCCCTCTTGCGGCGTTGAGACCCGTCAACTGCCCGGATGAGCGCCGCTTTTGGCGTGAAGGTCTTCATGGTCAAGTAGGACAGCAGGAAGACCGTCAATAGGGGGCCCATTGCGAGCGACCCTTCAACTAGGCTATTCACCATGCGTCACCTCTTTCTGGACCGCCGTTCTCGCGGCCCTACTTCGTGAGATCCACGGCTGGGGAAAAAGATTCATTTCTTCTAGCTAGTCGAAATTCAGTGAGGCGATGGGTGGGGAAGAAACTGAGTGCGGGCATCTTGCTTTACCGCCGGAGTGGGCAAAGGTTGGAAGTGTTTCTCGTCCATCCGGGGGGACCCTATTGGGCGAGGAAGGATCACGGGGCCTGGTCGATTCCAAAGGGCGAGCACGGTGAAGGCGAGGATGCCTTGGTCGCCGCGAAACGGGAGTTTGCCGAAGAAACCAGCTCTCAGGTGACGGGATCGTTTCACCCGCTGGCGTCATTGACTCAGCCGAGCGGGAAAGTGGTGTCGGCCTGGGCCGTGGAAGGTGATCTGGATCCCGCGACCGTCAGGAGCAACAGTTTCTCGTTGGAATGGCCGCCGCGTTCCGGGAGGAGGCAGGAATTCCCCGAAGTCGATCGTGGAGCCTGGTTCGACATTCCCGCGGCATACGTCAAGCTCCAGGCCGGACAGAGTGGTTTTCTCGATCGGCTACAAGCGCTGCTGAAGGAGAAGGTCGTCGCGAAGCACGAAGCGGCTGACGATCGCACAGTCAGGGAGTTGCGATAAGGTCAGCGATACCACTTAGACAGACCAGGTGCAGGACCGCGACCATTCCTGCCAGGGTCTGGCGCTCACCCCATCAGCAGGGTAGCCAGCTCAGGCAACCAGGGGAGCGTCACGACACCTAGGCAAATGGACAGCGCCACGATCGACGCGACCAGCTCTTCATCAAGGCCTGTTTCCGCGGCGAAGATGATGGAGTTGACAGCCGAGGGCATCGCGGCTATCAGCATCACGACCGCACGCTCCAGGCCGGTCAAGTCCAGCAGGAACACTGTGGCGAAACCGAGCAACAGCCCACCTCCCATTCGCACTACCACCCCCAGTGTCGCCAATCGCACGCTCCGGCGCACTGCGGAGAAACTGATCGTCAGACCGAGTACCAAACTGGCGAGGGGCGTGGTGGTCAGGTGTAATGGTGTGAGCAGACTGATCAGCAAGGGAGGCAGGTGATAGCCCGATAATTTCAACGTAAGGATGCAGGCCAGCGCCCAGAGGGGGGGAGAGGAGAGGAAGCGTAAGGTTGCCGATGTTGTAGTGAGAGAGTGTGCACCATGCCAGACGGCTAAGCCATAGAGGACCGTGAGAGTCAGCGTGGATTGACCGAGGTCGAAGAGCACGGCTTGAGTCAGGCCTTCTTTGCCGAACGTGGCGAGGATAACAGGAAAGGCAAAGTACACGGAATTAATTGAACTGGTGGCCAACAGAAACCCACCTTTCGTTTTACGGGGAAGCTGCAGCAGAAGGGCTAGGAACCAGGAACAGACCACCATTGGAAGGGTGATGAGACAGGCGGCTAACGGGAGTTTCCAAGCTGTCTGTGCAAGTGGTACAGGATCCAGGGATACGAGGATTGTCGCTGGTAGACTCGCGGAGAACACAAACGTCGACAACCGTTCAGTGTGGCTCTTGGTCAGCACTGCCCACGATCGAAGGAAGGCTCCGAAGATGAAGATCGCGATGAAGGCCTGAAGAGAAAGCGGCATGATGGCTGATGGATCAGAAGGGCATGATGCCTTCCTTATGTGGAAGATACAACCGGTTCAACCAAGAAGATTCGAACCTACCTCAAGCTCTTTATGAGTCCAACTACAACTCCAGAAAGTCCACATACCTCCGTTCCACACCATGAGGCAGAGGTGCTGAACAGACGGTCAGGATGATACCATCGCCGATGACTCCGATCGTGCCATGGCTTATGAGAGGTGGGCATGGTCATCCATTAGAGAAGGGACGAATAAGGGATGGACGGAACAGCACGACGATTCTTTGCCCCCTGCCCGCGGGGCTTGGAGGGGGTGCTTGAGCAGGAACTTCATGATCTCGGTGTCCCGGCCACATCAAGGACCGACGGCGGCGTCGGTTTCACCGCCCCCTGGTCGACGATGTATTGGGTCAATCTCAAGAGTCACATCGCCAGCCGTGTCCTCTGGGAACTCGGACGCAGCACCTATAACACGGAGGATGACGTCTATCGCGCAGCCTATGCGCTCCCCTGGCCCGACTGGTTTGCGCCCTCGCAGACGATTAAAGTAAAAGTCAGCGCGCGCCGCTGCTCACTTCCCAGTCTGGATTTTCTCACCCTCCGGATCAAAGACGCCGTGTGCGACAAGTTCGTCGCCACGCGCCAGCGACGGCCCAGCGTCGATACGGAACGACCGCACATCAAGCTGGACGCCTTTTTCGATCAGAGCACCGTCACCTTCTATCTGGACACTTCCGGCGAGCCGCTCTTCAAACGGGGCTACCGGATTGCGTCCGTTGAAGCGCCGTTGCGGGAAAATTTGGCGGCGGGGATTCTGAAACTCGCCGGCTGGACGCCGAATGACGTGCTGCTCGATCCCATGTGCGGGGGCGGGACCATCGCGCTTGAAGCCGCGTTGATGGCCCGCCGGATTCCGCCCGGTATTGCCCGGCGCTTTGCCTTCGAGCGGCTGCTGATCCACGATGCCAAACTCTGGGGCCGTCTGCGCGAAGCGGCGCTCGCCAAACGATTGGCCGAAGTTCCCGCCGCCATCTACGCGTCGGATCATGATCCCCCCGCGGTGAAGATTGCGCAGCGGGCGTTTCAGGGGGCGGGGGTCGTGGTCGATGTTCGGTTGAAACAGAGCGATATTCTGGATCTGGAAGCCCCGGCGGACCAGGGCATTATGTTCATCAACCCGCCCTACGGGGTTCGCTTGAGTCACACCGACGAACTGGCCTCGCTTTATCCCAAGCTGGGCGATTGGCTCAAACAGCGGTTCGCCGGATGGCGGGCCTATGTACTCACGGCCGACGCCCGCGTGCCGAAACTCATCGGCCTCGCCCCGTCAAAACGCATCCCGCTCTTCAACGGCGACCTGGAATGTCGGCTGTATGAATTCGTCATCGTCCCGGGTGGCGCCCGACGGCGGCTTGGGGCGAGGCAAGCCTGACTTGAGATCCTCAATCATGGATGATGAGTGTGGCTACCAGCGAGTTCGAACCGGATATTGAGTGATCAGTGGGTCCGGTGTCAGGAGCAGGCAATCATGTTCGATGGCCTGGCAGATGAGCATCCGATCAAATGGATCCCGATGCAGAGCCGGAAGTTTGTGAAGATGAAGGACGGCTCGTTCGTTGAGCGGAAGCGCCGCAATCCCGTGTCGCTCCCGTTGCTCAACGATGAATCGCTCGATCGCGCTCGGCAGCGGTAGCTTGCCGAGCGCATACTTCACGGAGATTTCCCAGACAGACACCGCGCTGAGTAACATTTCGTTCGCAGGATTCGTGAAGATCTCCTTCGCGGTGGGAGACAGTTCTTTCGCTCCAGCGATGATCCACAAGAACGTACACGTGTCGAGCAGGCACCTCACCCGTGCGGGCCTTCGAACGCTTCGAGCAGTTCGTCAGGCAGAGGTTCGAAAAAGGAATGGGGGACGGAGAATCGGCCCTTGGCTAGGCCGATCGGACGAGGCTGAACCGGATGTTCCGGCAAGGCCATGATCTCTGCAACCGGATGATTGCGTTTGCATAGCAGAATCCGCTCTCCCGCCTTCAGCTTCGCCAGATACTTCGAAAGGTGAGTCTTGGCTTCATGAATGTTCAACTTAATCATGGCTAAAGACTAGACCAGGAAGTGAACTAAGTCAACCCAACGGATTCCCCTTCTCAACGGCGACCTGGAATGTCGGCTGTACGAATTCGTCATCGTCCCAGGCGGCGCCCGACGGAGGCTTGGGATGCAGAAAGCGTAATGCCATTGGATCAAGCAACTGCCAATGTTGACAGAACCGAGCCTCGAACGTAGGCTGTGGCATTAACGGAGATTCACATGCAGGCAGTGTCCCGCCTCACCGCGCAACGAAGACTTCGCCGATACAGTGATGCCTTGAAGCAACAACTGCCCATGCTCAGGAGGCGTTTCCACGTCCAGTATCTCGGCCTCTTCGGTTCGTATGTTCAGGGCACTCCCCGGAGGCACAGTGCTCTCGACATCCTGGTGGACTTTTCGAAAACACCGAGCTTGTTCGAGTTCATCGAGCTTGAAGACTATTTGTCGGACCTCTTAGGCATCAAGGTCGACCTCGTCATGAAGGGCACGCTCAAGCCACTGATCGGTCGCCGTATTCTCGACGAGGTCGTCGGGCTGTGACGCGCAAAGGCGAGTTTCTCGATTATCTCACCGACATCCGGGATGCCACACAACATATCTCAGGGTTCATCGCGGGCATGGCCTGGGAGGAGTTTGCTCAGGATCAGAAAACCAGGTATGCCGTAGTCAGAGCGTTCGAGATCATCGGTGAAGCAGCAAAGAAGATTCCACCTGCCGTGCGCAAGCGGCATGTGAACGTTCCGTGGAAACAGCGGTAACATGTCAAACAAAGCACGGCGTTCTACAGATCTTCCCAAAGCAGCGGTGGAGGCGTTACGGCGTGGGAACTTGATCGAAGCGATCAAGGTGGTTCGTCAGGAGCGGAATATCGGGTTCAAAGAGGCCAAGGAAGTGGTCGAGATCCATATCGCCTCTCAGCCGGCGCTCAAGAAGAAGATGGACAAGGTGCTTGTCACAGCGCAGCAGAAATTTGTCCGCTGGATGGTTGGATTTCTGGTATTTGCCGTTGGCGTGGTACTACTCGTGATGCTGGGAAGGTGAATCAGCGATCGTTCACAACGGCGAGACCTTCTACCTGGTCCTCGGGAATATTCTTCAACTCATTGTGGTGGACCCGCCGATCCTCGAATTGCTCTATTCCCTCAGGAAATCCATTATCCTCGTTTCATTCGGCGAAGCTGGGCGTGTTGTGCGATCGACTTACGGAAGAAGATGTTCGTGAATCTCGCGCAGCAGTCAACGCTTTCTGTGAGGTCAGAGACAAGATGAGATGGATACCCAGCAGGTTTTGCAGTACACTGACTCCCCTCAATTGGGCAACGGAAAATTAACGTCGTACGAAGGGCTATTTCGTACACGGGGCATCATTCACGTTTCTTTAGAACAGACGATCGAGCGCCAGAGGAGGCAGCAGATGAACGGACAAGACACACAACGGGCGGTAGAGATTCTCAACCGAATTATGGAGCACGAGTTGGCCGGAGTGGTGCGCTATACCCATTATTCGCTCATGATCTACGGCTATAACCGCATTCCTATCGTGTCGTGGCTCAAAAGTAATGCGAATGAGAGTCTTGCCCATGCGCATAAAGCCGGAGAACTGGTCACCTTACTCGGTGGGCACCCGTCGCTAAAAATTGGGACGCTCTTGGAAACCGAGAAGCATGATGTGGGGGATATTCTGCGGGAAAGCTTGGAGCACGAGAAGGGTGCCATCGAAGCCTATTATGAACTGCTGAAAATTTCTGAAGGAAAGTCCGTCTTGTTGGAAGAATTTGCACGAGAGATGATCGTAGGTGAAGAGCTGCACCTTGACGAGGTGAACAAGATGCTGCGTAAGTCCGGTGATGTCGAGCCATTTCGCTCCTAATCCTGCAAGCAGTCGGGAAAGACAATAGTTCCAACAATACCGTTCCCCTCATCGCATGGCGGGTGATGTGCTTCGTTGATGGAGGTGCCGATGGGACGATGTGGCAAGGTGACAGCGAGTATTGGTCTAGGTCTGGTCTTGTGCTTGGTGTTGGTGGTGGGGGTAGTGTCGGCCAAGGTGCAGGTGCTATCGGAGACAACGTTGTTGGTGGGGGGAAAAAAAGTGACGGGACATAACGAGCTGGCCACTCATCCGATGGTGAAAGGCCTACTCGCGGCATTTGACCGCGCGGAATCGGCATTGAAGAAGGAAGATCTCAATGCTCTGATGCAGTTCTATGCGCCGACCTATGACTATCATGGATTGAAAGCGAACGATGTACGGCGAATCTGGGGTGAGGTATTCGAGCACTACAAGGCTCTGGAATCACTTCATCTGTTCTCCGATATCAAGATCACGCAGGAGGACAATGAGCTTCATGCGGAGGTCACCTGCACCGGTGGGTTGTATGGAACCGACGAACGCAGTGGGAACCGCATCACACTCGACAGCTGGTTTCGTGAGGTTCATTACCTGGTGAAGGTAGATGGTGTGTGGCGATTTCTCGGAAATGCCGGTGAGGTACCGACCGGTGCACCCTTTGCCTCGGTGCCACATCACCCACTGTTCTGATGCATCGTGTCATTGTGAAACGATGCCTCTCGGAGTCGAGCGGTTATAGTCGGCATGACCGCGAAGAATAAGAGGCTCATGTAGTAGGCAGTACCGGAAATAGGATCGCGGTTGAAAAAGACTCCCGCGGGTGACATTCCCCGGAGCAAGACCCCGACAGCCAGGTCGGCCATCAGCACAAGCCCCATGGCAATGAATCCAATCGCCAAGGTTAAAGATGACCCGGGGTGATCGAGCCGGTGCACGACGATCCATCGGGCTGACATAACGATGACGACCAGCATTACCGGTATCTCCCAGAGCTCCGCCCTTCTTTCTCCGAGCAGCGGAACCAGGAAGAGAACTCGTCCCGTTCCCAGCATGAACCCCGCACCAAACACCACAAGGAAATAAAACACCCCTGTCTTGAGTATCTGCACAAGCCCCATGCCTCATGATACGGGGGGGCAGTCGAAAAGGTGTAGTGGGGAGCGACGGGTGGGACGAATGCTGCCGTACCTCGCGCGATGATTGTGTTTCGGCGCCATCGAAATCAGGAAGACGCGGGCAGTGTGTTTCTGGTACACTCCCCTTCATTATGAGTGAAGGAACTATTCAGCAGACTCTTCCCAAGAAGGCATTGGAAGCGCTGTCGCAAGGCGATAGGGAGGACGCGATCAAGCAGGTCATGCTTGAAGGAAACCTCAGTCGGGAGGATGCGAGGGAGGTGGTCGCAAGTTTTCTGCTGACGCAACCTTCTCTGCTTCGGAGAATGAAGGACACTCAGTCCGAGACCAAATGGGGGCTCATGCGTTGGCTGATCCTGCTCCAGGCCATCGTGGTCGCTATTGGGTACTTCCTCTTTTTTCGAGACCAGTGGTGAGTGAGCTCGTTTCCGCGGAAGCGTATCAATAGTCCGCAATCTCCCATCCTAACTCTCCCTCAACATCGTAGCGCCTTGATAGATTCGTGGTGCGCCTAGCATAGTCGACACGCCTTTTGGTGAGCATGGGGCCTGGATCGCGACGGCCTGTGAAATCCCCTTCATCTACAGGATGTTGGGGTGAGAATGTTTTGAGAATCTGCATATGGGGAGATAGGGTTACAGTGTCTGTGGTTCGGATAGGAGCGACCAAGACGATCGTCTTCTCGATAACTCACCGCTCCTGACCCATCACCAAAATAATGCATCAAACCACTAGCAATTGCCTGCTCTATTCTGGTTATGATAACGGGCGTATTTAGGTGCTTCTGCCGAGAGGCGTGTTCTCACGGCGATCCAGTGGTGAGCAAAGTAAGCGAATCGCAGATGGTGACTGAACGCTGGTGCCGAGATTTCGATCCGGAAGGTTGATAAGCATCAGTTCTCTACCAGGGAAGCGAGAGTTGGAACAACGGACAAAACCCGCTGTGAGGGTAGGATATTTGTCCAATGCTCTTCAGCTGGCGATAACGGCACAATAAGGCAAGTAAACATAACGAGAATGCAGAATACTGTCAGCAAGAGCCAGGTGATGGCTGATCACACGGTCACGGTGAGTCGCCTTGAGGAGGTTGTCTCGACGGCGGACGAATTTGATCGAGTTGTCTCACAGGCCTTGCCGGTGCTGTTGGATCGGGCCACCGGATATACCAAGCGGTTCTTGCGGGAAACCGGTCAATGGAACGATGATATTGAGCATGAGAAATTTGCGCTGCGTTGGGGCTCCGAATATCTCGAGCGGTTTCTGGTCTGTGGACGTACTGAAGTTCCATGCCGGCCGTTATTTCTCTTCGATTCGCTGGTGGCTAAGCAGCACAGTAAGCCGGAACCGTTTTGCTATCATCCGGACCTGTTGCGACCGCTGGGGAGGTTTCTGGACGGGCTTGTTGCGAGGGCAGTGGTCAGCCGTGATGCGTTGATCGCCTTGTATCACCACTCCTACGGATGGGGTCCTGGTGAAGTGATTGCGGCCACGGGACTCAATGGATTGGAAAGCCAACGCATCTATAAAAACTTTCGACGATGGCGTGACAGTGGATGGCAACGTACGATGGATGAGATGGGCCTCACGAAGGCTGAGTTGGCGGAATTGAGCAGTCAGCAACAACGTCATCGTCAACGATTCAACAGCGAGGGGGAGCGGCTGATCAGAGTTGCTCAGGCCCATTACCGGAAAAGTGAGCCGGATCATTATCCCTGTCTGTCGCGTTCACAATGGCGAGAGATGTTTACGCAAGGCTACGGGTGCGATTACCGAATTTGGCACCTCGCGCTGTGCCTAGACTGTGTGCAAACCGCATGGGGCTTGGGCTCCAACGGGTCGTTGACCGAGGAAAAGCCACGTCTGGAGTTGCAGGTACGACCCTAGGCGGGTCACCGAAGTATCCTGCACCGGACAGGAAGATAGAGAGAAAGGAAGCACGGAGGTTGTTATGGGGTACGAAGAGGATTTAGAAACATATCGATCACAACGCCTTCAATCATTGAGCAGCCAACCCAGCCGATCGGTTCGTGGCGGGTCGGATCCGATTCAGGTGTATGTCAATGAGCGGCGCGTTGGTGAGCTTGAGGGGGTGGGAGTGGATGCCACTCTGCACGTGAAGAACCTTGAGCACATCGAGACCATACAGCTTCGAACTGAAGACGGAACGCTCCTGGGAGGGTTGGTTGCACCAGAATATGGGTATCGGACCAGCCGTATCCAGGTATCGTCCGATGCGGTCGAGCTGTGTGTCCATAATACCGCCCAGGGAGGAGCGCTCAATGCGGCGTTTGTTCCCGCCCCGAGTTACTGGAGTCGAACTTGGAAAGCCCTCGCTGACGTAGCCGATAGGCTGGCAATACGGCGTCCGGATACGGCGATCGCGCACAGCATGCGAACCATTGCCTTCACTCAGGCGTTGTTGGCGATCCTGGTGGTGGGATTGGTGGTCGACCGAATGGCGATCTGGATGAGTCCGGAGCGAATGCTGGCTTCCGTCGGACAACCAGAGGCTCTGCGGACTGTCTCGGTGACTGAGATGGAAAAAGTCGAGCGGCAGTTGGGTGAGCTTGCGCGGATACAGGAGAAAGTCGGAACGGCCTTGGAGACCCAACAGAAAGGTATGGCGCAACTCCACCAAACCATGGCTAAACTGTCCTCAAGCCACGAATCCGTGGCGTCCAGTGTCGTCATGGTTAAGGAAGAAATGGAGAAACGTCAGGAAGGCTCTGAGACTGATCGACCGATACAACGCCCTGTTAGCGACTTCGTACAGAAGGAGCAGCTTGAAGCGGCGATTAAGAGCCTGACTGTCGATAATGCTCGGTTATCAAACGAACTGGCCAGATTGGAAGAGCATAACCAGACTCTGTCGGCTAAGCTCCAGACGGCGAGCGTGAATGCCTCGAAGGCCGTCGCTCAAAACCCGGAGCGGTTGTTGGCGAGTCAGCCAGATGTGGAGAGTAAGAATCAATCGGTGCAGGCGGCCGAGAGTTCCCAGAACTCCCAGACGCAGCCGTTCCTCTTTTGGGTCACTTTCAGTGATGGAACGAGTCAGGAGCGTATCGATCAGTGGGTCCATGAAAAGAATGGGCGCAAAGGTGCTGTAAACGAAGGGTGGCAGGAAGTGCGGATTGTTCCCCCGGCAGTCCCTCCCGATCTATTTCTCGAGCAAATCAGAGGAGAGAAAATCGTCAAGGCCGCGCGGATCCGAGAGTAAATAAGTTGATCCGCGTGCCTAGCGTCGTGCTGGTGTTGTGGCGAAGGTCTTGGGCCATCGCGACAGCCAGGGCGGAGAAGGTCTATCCCTGTCTTTGAAGTCAGATGAATAAGAGGCGGTGATTCATACCTCCATCGAGCGAACGGGAATTGTAAGGCCGAATGGCAAGTCAACCTGGGGCGTCTGGACATATTTCGGTTGGGAGCCAGAGGTTTTGTCCGTTGAGTTGGAAAAGATGGGTGCGTAACATGACCTTCATTAGGAGGATACACGTAAGCAGCATGAGTGTCTCACCCAACAGCCCATCGGTGATCACCCTTCAATCAACCAATCGCCCGGCACACACTAACACCTAACAGGTAAACAAGTTGACGACTGGTTAGCCTAGTTGATTACGAGAGAAAGGAAGACACATGAGAATCGCACAAGTAGCTCCGTTGTGGGAAAGCGTTCCACCGAAACTCTATGGAGGAACTGAGAGAATCGTTTCGTATGTGACAGAAGAACTGGTTGCGATGGGGCATGATGTGACGCTGTTTGCCAGTGGGGACTCAGAAACGGCCGCGCGGCTTGAAGCGATTTCCCCACAGGCGCTCCGATTGAAGACAGGCCTCTTCAATCGGGATGCGTACTTGATGATGCTGCACGAACGGGGGCTTGGGTCAGCCCATGACTTCGATATTATTCATTCGCACCTGGACTTCACCGGGTTTCCCTTAGCGCGAAGGAATCCCGTCCCAGTTGTGACAACCCTTCATGGTCGTTTAGACCTTCCGGAACTTGAGCCAGTCTATCGGGAATTTTCTGAAATGCCCCTGGTTTCCATATCGGACGCGCAACGTCGACCGCTGCCTTGGGCCAACTGGGCTGGCACCATCTATCATGGGCTTCCGCGTAACATGTATTCCTTTCAGGAGAGATCCCAGGGGTACTTGGCATTTTTAGGGCGGATCGCTCCGGAAAAACGACCAGACCAGGCGATCGAGATCGCCAAACGAGCTGGGATTCCCCTTCGCATTGCGGCAAAGGTTGACCCGTCGGACCGTATGTACTTTGAAGCCGAGGTTGAGCCATTGCTCAACCATCCGCTGATAGAGTTCGTGGGGGAAATCTCCGATGCCGAAAAAAACGAGTTCATCGGCAATGCAATGGCGCTGGTATGTCCCTACGACTGGCCTGAACCATTCGGGCTGGTGTTGATCGAAGCGTTTGCCTGCGGCACTCCGGTGGTCGCCTATCGGCGCGGCTCAATCCCGGAAATCATCGATCACAGTGTCACGGGCTACATTTGCGACAATCTTGACGAGATGGTGGATGCTGTCGGTCAGGTTCCTCTCATTGATCGAAAGCAATGCCGAACAGCATTTGATGAACGGTTTACAGCGGATCGGATGGCCCGTGACTACGTGGCGTTGTATGAACGCCTTCTGCTCGAAGATGGGGCGATGCAAGCCCCACGAGGCATCGAATTTGGTCGATCAAGCAACGAGTCGTTCAAGTCCGCATCGCACTCATTTCCTGGAGGGCGCCGACATGTCTGAGGTTGTAACCGATTCAACGGAAGTCCCTTCCACCTCAGGCCGCAGGCGCGGCTGGGAGCTCGTCAAGACGAGAGACTTTGGTTTCTTGTTCGCGGGTCAGACGATCTCACAAATCGGTGACAGCCTCAACAAAGTGGCGTTGCTCTGGTTTGTCTACGATCTGACAGGATCGGCCCTCAAAATGACGATGGTCGGGTTGCTTCAAACCCTTCCGCCTCTCCTGTTTGGGCCATTGATCGGTGTGTATCTCGATCGAGTTCGAAAGAAGCCGGTCATGATCACTGTCGACTTGCTTCGTACGCTCATGGTTCTCCTGATCCCTGTACTCTATGCAATGGGAGCCTTGACGCTTGATAGGCTCTATGTCCTTGTCTTCGCGACGGCGATCTTCTCGACTGTGTTCGGGCCGGCTTTGACCTCGGCCGTTCCGTTGATCGTGCCTAAAGATCGGCTGGTTGCTGCCAATGCCCTGTTGCAAACCACGACCAATGTGGGTCTTCTGGTAGGGCCCGCCGTCAGCGGTCTCGGGATTGCGCTGATTGGGGCGCAAAATGTGCTCTACGTGGACGCAGCGACGTTTTTCATCTCTGCTTTGTGCATATTCCCCATTCGGGTGCGGGAAACGTTTGACAGCATCCGCACAGCGAGCAATGGGCTCACGGAAGGCATCGCCAGTGATTTGATGGCGGGCTTCCGATTTGTATTTGTCGAGCAGAAGACGGTGATGCTCCTGATGCTCACGGCAACTCTCTACAGTGTCGGCATCAGCGCGTTCATTTTTCTCCTTCCGGTCTTTGCCAAGGAAGTGCTCGGAGTAGGACCGATCCAACTTGGATGGCTGTGGTCGGCGCTTGGGGTTGGGATGCTCTTGGCCTCGTTGGTTCTCACCTCTGTGACGCAGGGCGATGTCCCTTGGCGCCTACGCTTCATGTCCGGTGCGTTGGCCATCGGCGGCCTCGCTGTTGCTGCACTCGGCTTCCTTGATGCCCCTATTGCTGCCGGAGCTCTGATCGCGGTGATCGGAGGGAGCACGGCCATGTTTACACCGTTGGTGTGGACGATGTTGCAAGAATTGACGCCCACGCATCTTCTCGGGCGAGTGTTTACAAGCTTTGCAACGGGAGGTATGGCGTCGTCGATGGCCGGGATGGCGGGTTTTGGATGGGCTGCGGATGCCATCGGACCTGCCGCGAGCTTAGGCGGTATCAGCATCATTCTTCTGATGACGGCGGCTACTGCATGGCTGTTCAGTTTCTACAAGTCGCATACACGAGGTTTAACGGTTGCCACGGCTGGATCCTTTTCGTCTTAAACCAGCCCGGCAGAGATATACAAAACAAGCCCACCCTCTCGTCACGAAATATCCTCAGGCTTCTTCCGATACCGAATTGACGGAATGTGCACAGCCCCCTGATCAACAGGGGGCTGTGTCGTGGTCTATGCAGATGACAGAGAAGCGGCAGCGGGTTAGAATGCGTGGGTGATCTTCACGCCATGGAGTTCATCAGGAGGAATTGCCCGATGACCACGTCGTCACGAGCGCTGATTGCTTTGAGCCTGTTCTTGATCTGGCCGCTGGGTGCGCACTCTGAAGCATCCGAGGCCAACGAAAAAGAACAGGTGCCGGAAAAATCTGCACCAGGTGCCGTACAGGCACCGGCCGGATCCGACAGTCAGCCCGCGGCGCCAAAACCGGCCCCGGAAACGAAGCCGCATCCCCCGACAGCTCCCGTGCCGAAGAGCGAACCTCCAACGGAACACAAAGAGGGCGTGCCGGTCAAGCCGGCGCCCGGTGCATCCCAGCTGCCTGCGGCCTCCGACGGCCAACCGGTGTCGCCAAAACCGGCCCCGGACGTGAAGCCACCGCCTCAAGCTGTTCCCGTGCCAAAGAGTGATACGTCAACGGAGCATAAACATAAAGAGGGTGTGCCAGAAAAGCCTGCGTCCGACAGCCAGCCCATGGCCCCGAAACCGGTACCGGAAGCGAAGCCACAGGCGCCGGCTACTCCGGCATCGAAGAGTGAGGCCTCGACCGAGCACAAAGAGGGTGCGCCCAAAAAGCCTGCGTCCGACGGTCAATCCGCGCCACAGAAACCGGCGCAAGAAGCGAAACCACAGCCACCACCAGCACCTAAAACCAAGAATGAGGCGGCAACGGAACATAAAGAAGGTGCGCCGGAAAAGTCTGGTCCGCGGGTGCCACAGACACCGGCTGCGGCCGATGGCCAACCAGCGACACCGAAGCCGTCACCGGACGCCAAGCCCCAACCTCAAGCTCCGACGATAAAGGCCGATCTTCCACCTGATCAAGATGTGAAAGATAAGGAGCCGGCTCTTAGGAAAACGTTGGGCTCCTTGATCCTCTCGGTCAAGCTCGCTCTCATGGGAGATTCAAGATTGTTCCACTACGAGATCGAAGTTGAAGATGATCAGCAAACCATTACACTCAGCGGGCGTGTTTCGACGGAAGACGAGAAGGCTGCCGCGAAAGACGTGGCGCAGAAGGTCCCCGGCGTCAAGAGCATCGTCAACAAGCTTTCGGTTGAGAAAGATCTCGCCAAGACCTTGTCAAAAAAACAGGATGATGCCCTCACCTCTTTGATTAAAGAACGGTTCTCCAAGAGCGCCACGTTAAAGGCCGCCAATTTTGAGGTAAAGACGGAAGACGGTGTTGTCCTGATTCAGGGCACGGTTCGCTTCCAGGTCATTGCCCTCGAGGCTGCTGAGGCCGCTCGGCAAGTGCCCGGAGTACGTGCCGTCAATACCGAAAAGGTGAGGTTGGAGGGTGAGAGCTGATGCAGGGCCGCTCCGGCCACTTCTCTCGCTCTCCCGCTATAGTGGAGAAAGCAGATCTCACCGAGGTCAAGGCTCGGCCGCTACTTCTGACCCGAGATTTCGGGTTGGTCTGGTCCGGGCAACTCATCTCTCAAATCGGCGACGGTGTCTCCAAGCTAGCCCTTCTCTGGTTCGTCTATGCGGTGACCGGTTCTCCGCTCAAGACCTCGATCATCGGGCTGCTGCAGACTATTCCTCCGATCGTTCTGGGGCCGATCATTGGGGTGTATGTCGATCGACTTCCGAAAAAGGTGTTACTCATCACCAGCGATTTGTTGCGCGCGTTACTGATCGGATTGATTCCATGCCTGATTCCGGTTGAATCCTTTACAGTCTCGGTGCTCTATATCTTAGTCTTCCTTCACGCGGTCGCCTCAGCGGTGTTTGGGCCAGCTCTCACAGCCTCCATCCCAACGTTCGTCCCGAAGACACAGTTCACGGCGGCCAACGCGTTGCTCCAGGGCACCACGAGCCTCGGCATTATTTTCGGCCCGGCGATGAGCGGATTAGGTATCGCCGCCTATGGGTCGCAAGAAGTGTTATGCCTCAATGCAGCGACGTATGTAATTTCGGCCGCGTGTCTGATGTTAGTTCGTTTCGGCAAGCCTGTCGCAATCACACCATCGCTTGCAACACCCCCGACAATATTGCAGGATCTCGTTGAGGGATTCCGCTACAGCGTAGTCACCCAACGTGGACTATTACTCTTGACCGGTACCGCGGCGCTCCACACGTTCGGCAGTAGTGCACTGAGCGCGCTGTTCCCGGTGTTCGCGAGAAAGATGCTTGGACTTGGACCGGTCGAGGTCGGGTATTTATGGTCGGCACTCGGCATAGGATTGTTGCTCACCTCCATCGGGCTGCTCTGGGTGACGAACTGGATGGTCAATGATCGCTTAAAGTTGATCGTGAGCACGAGTGTGGTGAGCAGCGCCGCCCTGTGCGGGCTGATATGGACCGTTGATCCGTACGTAGCCGGTCTCCTGATGGGAATCGTCGGCTGCGGGTTGGGGGCGTTTACCCCGATTGCCTGGGGAATGATTCAGGAACTGGCACCAAGCCAGATGGTTGGGCGGGTGCTGGGACTGTATGGAACCGGTGCGATGACCGCCGCCATCGGGGGAATCTCCGCCTTCGGTTGGATCACGGAGCAACAGGGACCTGAAACTGGCCTGCTCGGAATCGGAATCGTTCTATTACTCTCAGCGTTGGTGGCTGCCCGGATGAGTCGGGCTCCTGTCGTCACCTAGTCAGGGGACATGTATGAGCGACGTGATTCGATGGAATGATCAATATTACATCCTTGCTTCATCTCCGATGGCCGATGGCCGCACCGAAGTCCTGAAGCATGGAGAGACATTCGCCGTGTTCGATCGGTACGGTGATGTGTACCGGGTTCTTCCGAGTCCGCAGGGGCTCTATCATGAAGGGACGCGTTTCCTCTCGCGCTTCGAATTGTCGCTTGGGACTCAGCGGCTGATGATGCTCAGCGCGTCAGCGAAAGAGGACAATGCTCTCTTTACCGTAGATCTCACTAACTCAGACATGATGTTGGAAGGACAACGGCAGGTCCCTCGTGGGACGCTTCATCTTTCCCGTACCCGGTTTCTCTGGCAGGGCACGTGGCAGGAGCGGATTCGTGTGCATAACTATGGAACGGCCAAACTTCCACTCTCGATCACGATCGGACTCGATGCCGATTTCGCCGATCTTTTTGAGGCGAGAGGGCGGACGCGGCCGCGCCGCGGCGTGCGTCTCAAGACCATTCGATCCAAGTCTGGACTTGTGTTTGGTTATAAAGGGCTTGATGGGATCATCCGTCGAACCCATGTGCGGTGCTCGCCGGCTCCGAAACAGGTGATGGCCGATGGATTCAGGATTGAGTCGCGCATCCCACCGAACGCCGATCTGACGTGGGAGATCACGATTTCTTGTGAGCTGGAACAGCGACGGAAGACAGGTGTTCTCACCTACGATCGAGCTCAACATGAAGCAGAGAAGGCTTTAGAGAAAGCCACCGCCTCGGATGCGCACGTCTTTACCTCGAATGAACAATTCAATCACTGGTTGAACCGGTCGTTGGCTGATCTCCACATGTTGATCTCGGACACACCCCATGGACTCTATCCCTATGCAGGAGTTCCCTGGTTTAGCGTCCCGTTCGGGCGGGATGGGATCATCACCGCACTGCAAATGTTATGGATGAACCCCGGCATTGCGCGCGGGGTGCTGGGGTATTTGGCGGCCACGCAGGCCACGGACGTTCGGCCGGAGCAGGATGCGGAGGTCGGAAAAATATTGCACGAGACTCGTCAAGGTGAGATGGCTGCGCTCGGGGAAATTCCATTCGGTCGGTACTACGGGAGTGTCGATGCGACCCCGTTGTTCATTGTCTTGGCGGGCGCCTACTATCAACGAAGCGGCGATCGCAAATTCCTCACCACACTCTGGCCGCATATTCAACGTGCGCTCGAGTGGATCGATCAGTCCGGTGACCCGACGGGTATGGGTTTCACCACCTACGCTCGACAGTCTGCGAAGGGTCTTGTGCATCAAGGGTGGAAAGATTCACACGATTCCGTTTTTCATGCCGACGGAAGGGCAGTGGAAGGACCAGTGGCGTTATGTGAGGTCCAAGCCTACGTGTATCGAGCCAAACGAACAGCGGCGGATCTGGCTAGGATTCTGGGAGACGGCGCTCATGCCGATCGGTTGTTGAAGGAAGCAGACGCTCTTCAGGAACGATTTGAGCGGGCGTTTTGGTGTGAAGACCTGGGTACCTACGCGCTTGCCTTGGACGGACGGGGACGGCCCTGCCGTGTGCGTTCCTCGAATGCCGGGCATTGCCTGTACGGTGGTATAGCCGAGCAGAAGCGTGGGCTACGGACGGGACGTACACTCTTGAGCGAGGAATTTTTCAACGGTTGGGGCATCCGAACGATCGCGACATCCGAGGCCCGATACAATCCGATGTCTTACCATAATGGGTCAGTGTGGCCTCATGACAATGCCCTTATTGCGGATGGGATGGCAGCGTACGGAGACAAGCAGGGTGCTATGAAGGTATTAACCGGAATCTTCGATGCCAGCCTCTTTATCCCGCTTCATCGGTTGCCGGAGCTCTTCTGCGGATTCTCTCGACGGCCTGGTGAAAGCCCCACGCTCTATCCGACGGCCTGTTCCCCACAAGCCTGGGCGGCCGGCGCAGGCTTCCAGCTCTTGCAAGCCTGTCTGGGCCTGCAAATCGATGGCACTCGTCGTCTTGTGAGTTTCGACCGTCCCGTGCTTCCACCGTTCCTCGAGCGAGTAGAGATTCGAAACCTCTCCGTCGGCACCGCACGTCTGAACCTTGTGCTCGATCGACATGAGAGCCAAGTGGCGGTGAGAGTCGCCCGCCGAGTCGGTGAGGCTGAGGTTGTGCACGTGGTCTAGGCTAGCGTCGAGCGGCAGCCCTGAGTCCGTCTCACTCATACCTCAACGCTTCGATCGGCTTCAGCTTTGAGGCCTTGTTGGCCGGATAGAGGCCGAAGAACAACCCCACGATCAAAGAGAAGAAGAACGAGGCCACCACAGCTTCGGTGTTGATGATGGTCGGCCAGCCGATCATATTGGTCATGAGGCGTGCTAGGCCGATTCCAGTGCCGACACCCAGCGCTCCTCCAACGGCTGTCATGAGGATGGCCTCGATGAGGAACTGCAGAAGAATATGGGCTCGCTTTGCTCCGACAGCCATCCGAAGCCCAATTTCCCTCGTTCGTTCGGTTACCGATACCAAGAGGATGTTCATGATGCCGATGCCTCCAACGATCAGGGAAATGGACGCAATCCCCATGAGCATGTACATCATCGTTCGGCTCGTGCCGGCGATGGTCTTGGCGATGTCTTCCATGGTGCGGATGGTGAAGTCGTCTTCTTCCGACTGGTGTAGCCGATGTCTCGATCGCAACAGATCTTTGATGTCGTCCACGACGGTGGGGATCTCGTACTGGGTCTTGGCTGCGACCAGAATGATGCCGACGGTTCCGAGGAATTGGGTTCCGAGGACTTTGCGCTCCGCGGTTGAGAACGGAAGCACCACCAGGTCGTCTTGGTCTTGGCCCGTGATGGACTGACCCTTTGGCGCCAGCACGCCGATGACGCGGAGCGGAACGTTCCTGATCCGAATCTGAGACCCTACAACTTCTTCGCCTGGTTCAAAGAGGTTTTGGACGGCAGTTTTCCCAAGGACAGCGACATTCGCAGCCGAGTTCATGTCGGACTGTGTAAAGAAATTCCCCTCGGCAACCGGCCAATTCCGCACATCGATGAACTCAGGCGTGGTGCCGAGGACCACCGTGCTCCAATTCTTGTATTCGGAGATGACCTGGAGGACGGACCGAGTTGCGTACATCACCGTGGTGACACCGTAGACCTTGTTTTGGATCTCGTCGGCATCATCGACGGTCAAGGTCGAAAGGGTGCCGAGCCCTCCTCGGACGCCGCCGACGCTCGTGGCGCCCGGCACAATGATCAACACATTGGTTCCCAGGCTTGATATTTCAGCCTGGACGACGGTCGTCGCGCCCTGGCCCAGGCTGACCATGACGATCACGGCCGCGATCCCGATGATGATTCCGAGCATGGTCAGGCCGGCTCGCAAGGGATTGCGGCTGAGAATGCGGAAAGCCGAAAGGATCGTAAGCCAGAGGAACGACATAGTTGGTCTGTCTGTCAGGTCTGATTGACAAGAAAGACTAGATAGACTCAATAGACTGCTTTCATTTCACCTTCGGTCCGAGCTCAAACCCCGGCGGTAACTTTCTTTCTTCCTGTTCATCAGGGAGTTCGACCCCGACGATCACGCGATCCCCTTCGTTCAACGGGCCATCCAAGATTTCTGTGGAGAGGGAATCAGCAATGCCGGTCGTCACCGGCACCTGATGGGCACGACCATCCTTGTCTTGAATCCACACCGAGGTCACCTTTCGATTGAACGGCACGTCCGGCATTCGGAAGCGCAACGCTCCGTTAGGGACTCGGAGGGGATTCTCTTTTTCTTCGGTCACGATCGTGACGTTCGCGGTCATGCCGGGTTTCAATTTGAGATCCTGATTGTCGACCGTAATGACGACATCGTAGGTCACCACGTTTTGAATGTTGATGGGCGCATTCCTCACTTGCGTAACGGTGCCTTCAAAAAACTGTTTGGGATAGGCGTCAACCCGGAAGCGTGCCGGCTTTCCCTCTGTTACTCCCCCGATGTCGGACTCACTGACGTTCGCATTGACCTGCATCTGTGTCAGGTCCTGAGCGATCACGAACAGAATCGGCGTCTGGAAGGCGGCGGCCAGGGTTTGACCGACATCCACGTTTCGAGACACCACGATGCCGTCCACCGGCGAGTAAATCGTGGTAAAGCCGAGATCCAATTCCGCCGAGGCGAGGGCCGCTTGGGCCTGATCGAGCTGCGCTTGCAAGACCACGATGTTGGCTGCCGCGTCTCGATAGTTGGTTTCGGCAAGATCGACGTCTGCTTGCGAGACGAATGCCTGCGGTCGCAATGCCGACATGCGATCGAATTCCCGCTTGCGTTGTGTGGTCAGCACCTTGGCCTTGACGAGGTTTCCCTTGGCACTCTTGACGGCAGCCCGCGCCTGGCTCAAGCGGGCCTTGAAGGGCTTCTGATCGATCTGTGCCAGGACCTGTCCCTTCGTGACCTGCGAGTTGAAATCGGCAGAGAGTTGCGCAACTTTTCCTGAAACCTGACTGCCGACCTGTACCGAGACAACGGGATTGACAGTTCCAGTTGCTGTGACGATGGCGGTAATCGGGCCTCGATCGACCAGCGACGTCTTGTAAGAGACCGGAGGAGGACCGGACGTGCCCCAGTACCAGATCCCTGCGCCGACCAGCAGCAGGATTGTCCCGATTCCCAACGCGATAGGCCATTGAGATCTTCTTCTGGCCCCTGCATCGATCATCGCAGGAGTGTGGGGCTGCCGTACCGTGACGTCGCCCGACACCATGTCCGTGATCGGTATCTGGCGCAGGGACTCTTTCGGCTCATCTGCCATCATCCACCTACCGGTTGTGTGGTCTGCGGTTCGCGGCTCTGCCGTAGTCGACTGGCTAGAGTTTTGCGGATCTCCTCAACAGCCAGAAGCGTCAGCGCGCCCAGAATGAGTGGAGCATAAATCCAAAGAGGCAAAGGGCTGGCTCCAAAGATCTGGTTTCCGATCGGTGTATAGGTGATGAGTCCAACGATCGCCAGCTCCGTGAGAATTCCTCCGAGGATAAGCGGGTTGCTGAGCCAGCCCAGTCTAGCCACTGAAAGATGATCGGATCGGCAAGCAAACACGTTCGCGACCTGTGCGAGCACTATCGCGGTCAAGGTCACGGTTGTTGCCTCTTTATATAATGTTGACGACCAGTCCAGGTGATCTCCCCATGCCCAGCCCTGACTGTAAAGGTAAAGGAAGAATCCTCCCATCGCCACCCCTGCCTCAATGAGCCCGAGGAAGAGATAGGCCCGAACCAGGAGCGGGAAGCTCAGCAGCCGTTCGTGTCGTGAGCGTGGAGGAAGGTTCATCACATCGGATTGGGGCCGTTCTGTCCCGAGACCCAAGGCGGGGACCATGTCGGTTCCGAGGTCGACGGCCAGTACCTGGGGAATCGTCAGCGCCAGCGGTATCCCGAGGAACCCATAACCAAGAAACGGGATAATTTCCGGGACGTTGCTGGCGAGAATGTAAGAAGAAAATTTCCGAATGTTATCGTAGACGGTGCGCCCTTCCTCGATCGCGCTCACGATCGTCGCAAAGTTGTCGTCGAGCAGAATCATGTCGGCGGTTTCCTTGGCGACATCTGTGCCGGTGATTCCCATGGCGATACCGATGTCGGCCTTCTTGAGCGCCGGCGCGTCATTGACCCCGTCGCCGGTGACCGCGACCACTTCCCCCATCTCTTTGAGCGTGGACACGATCCGCATCTTGTGGCGTGGCGCCATGCGGGCGAAGACCGGGTCCGGCTCGTCAGGCCGAGTGGGGGTCAAGAGTTGACGGAGCTGCTCGTCACTCGTCCTGTCCAGCTGCGATCCTTCGATCACCGGGACGAAGTCGCTCGACGAACGGGTAGGCCGTTCCGGCACAAGGCCGATCTTGCGCGCGACGGCCAGTGCCGTAAGCGGATGGTCCCCGGTGACCATGACGACACGAACACCGGCTCCTCGGCATTTCGTGATGGCCTCGGGTACTTCTCGGTGTGGCGGGTCCATCATGGCGACTAACCCGAGAAATGTCAGATCGTTTTCGATCGTGTCCACTTCAATGTGCTCAGGCTGATGGGCCACTTCGCGCATGGCGAAGGCGAGCACCCGATAGGCTTGTTCGGCGAAGAGACGGCTCTGGTTCAGTACGCGCGTGCGCTCGTCGGGCGTCATCGGCTTGGTGTCGTCATGGATTCTGCTGTGAGTGCAGAGGGTTAGCACTGACTCAGGAGCGCCTTTGGTGAATGCGACGAGGTGGCCACCCGACCAGTGTAACGTGCTCATGCGTTTGCGATCGGCATCAAAGGCCAATTCACCCATTCGGCGCAGTGGGGCCCGATGGGCGAGTCCATGCTCGGTGGCAAACTCCAGGAGCGCGACTTCTGTGGGATCACCGGTGAAGGCATATCGGCCGTCGGAGCGGCGGATTCGTTTGGTGTTGTGGCAGTGCAACAGCGCGTCGAAGAACGGCCGCCATCGCTCCGCATCCGTCGTACTGACCATGTGGCCAGTGGTAAAGAAGCACCCTTCGCGTGATTCAATAACGAGCTGGTCGGCGTAGAACCGGTCCACCTTCATGCGATTTTCCGTCAACGTCCCTGTCTTATCTGTGCAAATCACGGTCGTGCAGCCGAGGGTTTCAACGGAAGGGAGATGCTTGATCAGGGCATTGCGGTTCGCCATGCGTTGGCTGCTCATGGCGAGGGCGAGCGTGACGGTCGGGAGGAGTCCCTCGGGGACGTTCGCCACAATGATCCCAATGCCGAAGATCGCGCTGATCCACATGCCAAGTCCCGTCCATAGGCCGACCAGAAAAAATGTGGCCCCCATCGCCAGCGAAATGACGGCAACGATATGGGTGACCTTGATGATCTCGCTCTGAAGAGGGCTGAGCCCGGGTTCGACCATCGTGGTGAGGGCGGCGATCTTGCCGAACTCTGATCGCATTCCGGTAGCGAAGACCACGGCGCGGCCATGGCCCGCCACAATGGTCGTGCCGGCAAAGACCAGGTTTGGGAGGTCGAGCCAATGTCCGTCCAGCGTGGCCTCGGACGTCCGCCGTTTCGGCCTGGATTCGCCTGTCAAGGCGGCGTTGTCGACTCGCATTCCAGCCGCCTCGATGAGGCGTGCATCGGCTGGTACTCGCTCGCCTTCTTCCAAGATCAGCACATCGCCCGGCGCGATCTCGCGTCGCGTCACTTCGACGGGTTGTCCTCCTCTGGTCACCCAGGCCTTATCCGGCAACAAACGACGGAGGGCGTGGAGGGCCCGTTCGGCTTTGTATTCCTGGAAAAAGGCGAAACCGGCGTTGATCACAATGACGCAGACGATGGCCCACCCCAATGTGGCCATCCCTTCATTCGGCTTCATCCTGTCTGCAACGAACGAAAGACCGGCGGCGATCCACAGCAGCACGGCGAGGAAGTGCGTGAAATGCCGGAGCAGTCCACGGAGGGGTGAGTAGCGATCCGCTTCGACGAGAACATTCGATCCGTGGTGAGCCACTCGCCGTTGAGCTTCATCGGACGAGAGGCCTCCGGCGGTGGTCTCGAGCCGCTTCAGCACGTCCTCCGTCGAGAGCCGATGAATGTCGTCGTAGGGATGGGGGGAGGTCATGCTGTTCCGCTCAAGTCAGGCGCGTGCACCCCGTACGATCAGCACCGAACAGGGGGCATGCCTCAGCAGACTTTCGGACACGCTGCCGAGATGGAGACGTTCGCTCTTCGTCAAATCACGAGAGCCGATAACCAGCAGCTGGTCATGATTGGCCTCAACGTATTTCACGATGGTATCGATCACATGATTCATCTGCACTTGCGTCACGACGGAGTAGCCCTCCTTGATGAACTCACTCCGCAGGCCGTTGACCAATGCAGTGGCTCGTTCCATGACCGGTCGCTTCAATTCGGCCAGTTGTGAATCAGACAGGTAGCGTGCTGCGAAGTCCGTGACGGGACTTTCAACCGATGTCAGAATCGTGACGGTGGCGGATTCCGGAAGAATGCGCGATCGAAGAAACTTGGCGGCCGCCCGCGACGGTTTGGAGTCATCGACTGCCAGGGCAACATGGAGCAGTTTTGGCATAGGCTGTTTCACGACCAAAACCGAACAAGCGGCTGTCGATGCCACTTGCCGTGAGACACTCCCCAGCAAGAATCCCTGAATGTCGCTTAGGCCGCGCGACCCCATAATAATCAGATCCGTCTTCAATCGTCGCGCTTGTTTGACGACCGTGCTCGCCAGTGGGCCGTGAGCCAAGATGGTCCGGAATTGTGTTCGAGGTGCGGTTGCTGCTTGGCCAAGGGCCACATGGGCCAATCGTGCCGCATCTCGAAGAAGAATGTTGCCGGCCTTTTCCATAGCAGCCAGTGCACGGCGCTCGCCGAGGGCATTCTTGCCTGTCAGCGATCGAAGTGTGGGCTTGTCGACCACATGCAATAACGTGACATGTTCGGGTTCACGACTGGCGAAGGCCTGAAGCGCTTGAATCCCCCACTGTGAATACTCCGATCCATCGACGGCACATAAGATCCGCATGGTCGATTCCCTTCCTTATGATGTTGTGGAAAACGTTTCAGGTATCAGACCTGCATTGGATGTGCCTGTAGGACGGAGAGGGATGGACGACGAATCTCACATCTGACAAAGGGTTAGGAATGGAACCCCTGTTCTTCTCCAGTACGATATTGAGGCATTTTGCAGCAGAGGCGGTGAGGGCACTGTGGTGATTGGCGTCAGTTTGAGCGTGTCTGAGGAGCTTAAGGATGAAAGGATGGTTCTTTAAGGAGGGGCGATGAAAAAGAAAACAAAGACGACGACGAAAAAGGTCAAGGTCGTCAAGGTGAAAAACTTCGATTCCATGACGGTTAGTCAGGTGATGGAAAAAGAAGTGCAATTTGTTCGTCTCAAGACCAAGGGCGACGTGATTGCTTCGCTCATGATCGAAGGGTTCGGGGCCGTTCCGGTTGTGGAGAACGGGCGTAAACTGGCCGGTATCGTCAGTGAGCATGATCTCCTGGCGGCCGTCGACGATGGTCACCACCTGGGTGCTGTTTCGGCAAAGGACATCATGACCTCGAATCCCTATTCAGTCCGGTCTGAAACGACGCTCGGAACGTTGGTCCATGTGTTGCGTGCGAGCGATCTGGTCCGTGTTCCCGTTGTGAATGAAAAGGATAAGCTGATCGGTATCATCGCGAGGCGCGATGTCTTGCGAACCTATCTTGCCACCGGCGGAAAACGAGAACAGTGAGGAGACTATGAGACAAACCGAATTCTTCATGAAGGCCTGTGACCCGAAGACCTTGACCGTGGGACAGTTGATGCAAGACGCAGTCACTCGGTGCACGACACGCACCGACGCCGCGACCATCGGCCATCTGATGACACACCGAAACTACGGGAGTTTACCCGTTGTAGACGAGGAGGGAACGCTGGTTGGGATCGTGACGGAATATGATTTGCTGCAGGCCATGCTCGAGGGGCGGGACCTCCGAAAGATTCTCGCCACGGAAATTATGTCACTCCATCCCGTGACCGTGACGGAAGATCAAACCCTCGCCCAAGTGGCCGATCTGTTCCAGGATCGCTATTTGACCCGCGTACCGGTGGTCAGAAATAACAAGCTGGTGGGAATTCTTGCCAGGCGAGATCTCCTGTTCGGCTATATGAAGGCGTCGCAGTACTGGTCCTGATGACGTGAAGCCTATCTTGCTGATGATCGGTTGATCCGTTGTTCCATGGAATCAGCGACCTGACCACTCAACTCAGCCTGTACTGGTTGGTGCTTTCCATGCGGCGAATTGGGTGGCAGATGATATGGACGAATCATATACGCGTGAGGTCAATCGATGGGCATGGTGAGGGTACTAAAGATTGTCGGAGTGATCTGGATTCTGATAGGGGCAGCGAATATCGTTCTTGGAATGTATAGTAGTCCGAGACCAGAGGGACTTCCCACCTTTGGGATCATGTTCAGTGTGGCGCTGTTCATTATTCCTGGTCTGATCGTGTATGGAATCGGGGAGTGGAATGCGAGGAAACTGCACAGATGAGCGGAGGCTGAGCCCGGCAATCTTCCCTTAGATGATGATTTCGCAGGGTTGAAGAAAGACTTTCAAGGGGATTTCACGATCAGGATTCCCCTGGACATGTTTGGCGCGAATCTCCTTTAAGCCCGCCACAATCTGCGGCAAAAACGTGGACTCATAACCGAGTGCCACCATGAAGAGCGTATTGGTATCGTGGTTCGTTAATGGGTTAGAGGAGGGCACTGTCCCGGTCACGCCGCTGCCTCCCACACCTGCAATCACGGTGTATCCTTTGATGTCCATTTTTTGAAACAGAGCCACGATCTCTTCTTCAAATCTCTTCCCACAGACAATGTGAAGCATCTTCATGATAGTCCTCTTGAACGTTGTATGTGGGGGTCGGCCGATCGATGGCTCAGCCTATCACAAGACCAGGAATCCTTAAAGAAGTGCCACGTTAGACAGTGTCGACATTTTTGATGGATGATTCACGGGGAATTGACGAATCAATGAGGCCGGGTACTTCATCTACACTCACATCACCGGTCGCGCGCCGGCCCAGTGCTTAACGAGATGACAAGCCGCCACGTCAGCTTTCTTGCCTTAACCCAGTTCATCCACCATCACCTGCTATGGTTCCTGGTTGCCGCATACACCATATCGGCCGTCTGGCCGGCAGTCGGCCTAGGGATTCGCAATCTGACATTCGGTGATCTCCACGTCTTCGACGAGACGCTCCATGTTTCCTTTCTTCTGCTTCTGCTGGCCACCTTGATGTTCAACGCAGGATTGGGAGTGAAACCCTCCCATCTCAAATCGCTGGGACAGAAAACACGGGTGCTGCTGGCTGGGCTCACTGCGAATCTCATCATCCCCATGGCCTACATTTTTCTGGTAACCCTGATTATGCGACTGTGGTATGAACCGGAGGAGGCGCAATATATTCTCGTCGGGCTGGCCTTGGTGGCGGCCATGCCGATTGCCGGCGCCTCAACCGCCTGGGCACAGAACTCCAATGGAAATCTCGCGCTGAGCTTGGGGCTGGTCCTCGCCTCGACCGTACTGAGTCCTGTCCTGACACCTATCGTGCTGTACGTATTCGGGGAGATGGCTACGGAGGAGTATGAGAGGGTCATCCACAGCCTTGCCGCGTATGGCTCGGGGACGTTTTTGGGTCTCTGGATCGTGTTGCCCTCTCTGCTGGGTCTTGCTGTGCGTTTCCTCGCACCTGAAGCCCAACTGACAGCGATTCTGCCTTTTATCAAACTGATCAATTCCGTTGTGCTTCTGCTATTGAACTACTCGAACGGATCGGTCTCGCTTCCTCAGGCAGTCGCAGACAGAGATTACGACTTTTTGGCCGTGACGCTGGCCATCACGACAGGTCTTTGTGTGACGGCCTTCTCGTCCGGCTATGGGCTGAGTCGACTGTTTGGGGTCGATGAGGCTGAACGGGTCTCGCTGATGTACGGATTGGGGATGAACAACAATGGGACTGGGCTGGTGTTGGCGTCGCTCGCCCTTGCGTCGTATCCACAGGTCATGGTTCCGATCATTTTGTACAACCTCGTTCAGCATTTGGTGGCCGGTGGGGTGCACGAAGTCATGGGGCGAAAGTCAGCCGGCAATGGGCCCTCAAAGTGAGTAACTATTTCGCTCCCTAGGAGCCCGTCCGACATTGAAGTGAGTGAGCCCTGTTCATGCTGACTGAGTCCGCTCTCATGCTTCTGTGCCTTGATGGGCCCGGCCCCTCCTACGCTCTCCTGCCGTCATCACGTCGCCT
>Ga0224505_10000138_pt1 | contig 55966 bp, 53 predicted proteins | sample SF_Jan12_sed_USG_FD_169102 | JGI IMG/M metagenome (GOLD analysis project Ga0224505, IMG submission 169102) | Sediment microbial communities from San Francisco Bay, California, United States - SF_Jan12_sed_USGS_4_1 | ecosystem: Environmental > Aquatic > Marine > Sediment | place: USA: California...
GTTCTGGGACGGCAAATCGTACCGTCCGATGCCGTCTGAAGGAGGCCATGCGGATTTTGCTCCAAACAACGACCAAGAAATCGAACTGCTTCGCTATCTCCGCAGCCAGTATCTACATGTGAGCTACGAGCGCATTGTCTCAGGTCCAGGCCTCCATGCTATTTATGAATTTCTGCGCGACACCAAAAAGAACGAACCGACGTGGCTTGCGGAAAAGATCAAGGTCGGAAATCCGGCTGCGGAAATTGCTCAGGCTGGATTGCAGGGTCAGGCTGAAATCGCTCAGCAAGCGCTCCACCTCTTTGCGTCGATTTACGGAGCTGAAGCCGGAAACCTAGCCTTGAAAGCACTCTCGATGGATGGCGTGTATGTGGGCGGTGGCATCGCCCCAAAGCTCATCACCAAACTCCAAGATGGCACCTTCATGAAAGCCTTTACGAATAAAGGTCGTTACAAGAAATTGATGAGTCAGATGCCTGTGAAAGTCATCATGAACCCGCACACCGCGTTGCTGGGTGCCGCCTCGGTTGCCGCAGCCCTCTCGCACGCTCCCTCGCCATGACGTCCCACAATCTCGATGGATTCAAGAAAGCCGCTGCGTTAAAAGCCGTAGAATTTGTACGCGACGGTATGGTCGTCGGACTCGGGACCGGGTCGACTGCCAAACATCTGGTGATCGCGCTCGGCGACCACGTCCGCGCTGGTATGAAGCTGCGGGGCGTGCCGACATCCCAAGAAACCGCCACGCTTGCCAGGGAAGTCGGGATTCCCCTCCTCGATTCGGAAAATCGGTGGGAGATCGATGTTGCCATCGACGGGGCCGATCAGGTAGACCCAGGGTTCAATCTCATTAAAGGCGGAGGTGGGGCGCTCCTGAAGGAAAAGATTGTGGCGGCCTCGGCGAAACAGTTTATCGTCATGGTGGACCACACGAAACAGGTGCCGGTGTTAGGAGGCTCCTTTCCATTACCTATAGAAGTCATCCCGTTCGGGTGGGGCAGCACAGCGCGAGAGATCGAGCGAGTCACCAAGAGCCCTGTCATCCTGCGTACACGTCAGGGAGCACCATTCAAGACCGAGGCTGGTCACTTCATCGTGGATGTTCAGATCAACCGAATCGATCAACCGGCTGAACTGGAAACAGCGCTCAACTCGATTCCTGGTGTCGTAGGAACCGGCCTCTTTGTCGGTCGGACGAATATTGTGATTGTCGGCACGCCTCAGGGGGTTCAGACCCTCCATGCCCCTCAGCGATGATGATTCAGTCAACCGGCGAGAGCTGTTGCGAGCATTGGCAAAGCAGACTCGCTTCATCCTATCGCTTCCCCTTATGCATACTGTCATCTCCTTATCAGACCTATCCGAAACTGCCGCCACCACACTTCGACTGAAAGGTGATGACATGAATGACGACAATCCTCTCGGCAGCATCGATCCGTATCGACTCCCCCGGCATGTGATCCCCACGCGGTATGAATTGAGGCTTGAACCGGATCTGGCAGCGGCCACATTCTCCGGCCAAGTCGCCATCACTCTGATGGTCGAGCACGAGACACAAACCATTCTCTTAAACGCGACCGATCTCATCATCGAATCAACCGGACTGGAGGGACCAACTGGTCAGAAGATTGAGACGACCGTCGAATTAGAGCCGTCGCTCCAACGTGCACAACTCTCTTGCCGGCAGATTGTGACACCAGGTGAGTGGCGGCTCCACCTCTCATTCCAAGGCCAACTCAACGATCAGCTACGAGGGTTCTATCGGAGCACGTATAAGGACGCGTCTGGCACGGTGCAGACCCTGGCGGCGACGCAGTTCGAAGCCACAGATGCTCGTCGAGCGTTTCCCTGTTGGGACGAACCTGATTTTAAAGCCGTCTTTGCGACGACGCTCGTGATCGATCCACAGTATACGGCGATCTCCAATACGTCGGTCAATTCAGAGTCTGTCGAGCACAGCAAGAAGGTGGTGCGGTTTGCCGAGACCATCAAGATGTCGACCTATCTCGTCGCGTTTGTCGTCGGCCAGATGCAACCGACCAAGCCGGTCTTCGTTGGAAAGACTCCGCTCCGAATTTGGACCGTGCCAGGGAAACATGAACTCACAGCATTCGGTCAGGATATTGCTGTTGCCTCGCTGAAGTTTTTCGAGGACTACTACGGCATCCCCTACCCCGGCGACAAACTGGATCTGGTGGCCATCCCCGACTTTGCGTCGGGCGCCATGGAGAATTTCGGGGCTATCACCTTCCGTGAGACGGCGCTGTTGGTCGATCCACGCGCAGGCACGCATGCCGAACTAGGGCGGGTCGCGGATGTCGTGTCCCATGAGAATGCCCACATGTGGTTCGGGGATTTGGTCACCATGTCCTGGTGGAACGGGCTCTGGCTGAATGAGGCCTTCGCGACCTTCATGGAGATGTTGGCCGTCGACGCGTGGAAACCGGAATGGAAGAGATGGGACACGTTCAGCGTGGCCCGCGCGGCGGCGTTCTCGGTCGATGGATTGTCAAGCACCAGACCGATCGAGTATCCCGTTCGCGCCCCCAAGGAGGCGGATGCCATGTTCGATATCTTGACCTACGAAAAAGGGGCCTCCGTCCTTCGGATGCTGGAACAGTACATCGGACCGATCGTTTTCCGGGACGGTGTGCGGCAGTACCTGCATCGCCACGCCTACGGCAATGCCGACACCAAAGATTTGTGGATCGCTCTCGGGACGGTCGCCCGCCAGCCGGTCACCGAACTGATGAACGGCTGGATCTTTCAACCAGGCTTCCCTTTGGTCACGGCAGAGATACGTGGCCAAGCACTGCAGCTGTCACAACAACGCTTCACCTATCTCAAACAAGAATCACCATCAGAAGAGCTGTGGCATATCCCAATCCAGATTCGTCTCACGATCGGCGAGCACACCGAACAACGCCAGCTGTTGCTGACAGAGCAAGAAGCCACGGTCCCGCTACCGGTTGGAGTGACCGCCTTGTTAGTCAATGCAGGAGGACATGGATTTTACCGGGTCCACCATCGCGGGTCTCTTCTGCAGCAACTCCTCGACCAAGACGACGATCGGCTGGCACCAATTGAACGGTTCAATCTCGTTAGCGATGCATGGGCTACGACAGTTGCCGGATTAATGCCACTCGCTGAGTATCTTGACCTGACCGCACGCTTCAAGAGTGAGCGAGACAAAAATGTCTGGGCGGTCTTACTCAACTCGTTCTCCTTTCTGAACAGAATTATCGCGCCTGATGAGCGAGCTTCCCTGCAGGCCCTGGTTCGTGACCGCGTGGCTCCGGTTGTTAAGGAATTAGGCTGGGATCCACAGCCGGGAGAGTCGGATCTCACACGAGAATTGCGGGGAGACCTACTCGGTGCCCTTGGGAGGAGGGGAAACGACCCGGCCACTCAACATCAAGCGGTGGAACGGTATCAGCTCTATCGTAAAGACCCCTCGGCTGTTGATCCGAATATCGTGCCTGCTCTCGTCGCTATCCTTGCGTATATCGGGGACGAGACCCGCTACGAGGAATTCTCGGAGCTTTATCGTCGCGCTTCCACGCCTCAGGAAGAACGGCGGTACCTCTTTTCACTGACGATGTTCCGCTCACCGGAATTGCTGTCTCGAACGTTGAGCCGCACAATCAACGGTGAGATCCGCACCCAAGACGCTCCCTTCGTCGTTGCAGCCACCATGACCAGCGTGCATGGCCGTGAACTGGCTTGGGAATTTGTAAAGACGAACTGGGATCAGATGGACCGACTGTTTCCGAAACAAGGCCTGCGGCGTATGTGTGGAGGGGTCGTCGGGCTCGTGACACCGGAGCTTGAGCAAGACGTGCGTGCGTTCTTTACCTCACGCAAGATCGATCTAGGCGGGAAAACGCTGGATCAGTACTTGGAGCAGCTCCGAGTGGCCGTCTCGTTCCGGGAACGAGACGGCCACGCAATCTACAATGCGCTCGTCAGCGCGCTAGAGGCCTGAAGAATAGGAAACCATTCGTTGCCAGATTCGTACCGAATAGGGGCTTACCGTTTCCAACTCTCAATCGCCAGCTGTGGGATGCGTTGAAAATGAGCGAGGTTATTTGTGACGAGGGTACGTTGTGCATCGAGCGCTGTGGCCGCGATCAGAAGGTCGGCGTCGGGCAGCAGGGCTCCTTGACGATGCAGCTCTCCGTACAGGGTAGCCGCTCGTTCAATGACCTGGTCCGTAAGGGATAGTATCAGGCTGCCTTGGCATAATAGGTTAAACGCCGCTTCTTGCGCCCGGGCACCTTTTGCCTTGAGTCCGCGCAAGAGTTCATACCTCGTGATAAGGGAGAAGGCCAGCTGTGCATGGTCGAGCAAATAGCTTCGGGCCCTCTGAACGACCAACGGATGTTGTTTCAGGAGTTCAGATAGGATATCGGTATCGAGAAGGACAAGCGGTTGGGGCATCAGGCAGCAGGCTCACGAAAGAACTGTTGCCTGTTTAACGCAATGGCTTCCACCTGTGCAACTTCGTCAGGGGTGAGGCCCTGAAAGACGCGCGCCGCCCGTTGCAGGATGTCCTCGGCGCTCACGGCGCTCTCTGTTTCAACTATGATCTGTACCTCAGCCTCCTCTGCAAGAACCAAAGGTTCCAGGGGTTGCAAGATCCCATCATGATATCGTGCTTTGACGGTCTGGCGCATTGAACCTTCCTTCGGAGGTCGGCACATTCTTGATAACTATCCTACCGGAAAACAGACAGAAACGCATCCGCTATCGTAGCTCCTCACTTATGGAGTATCGACTATCTGGTGGGGAAGAAACATGGCCAGAATATGGGACGGCCTCGGTGGCACGGAGACGTTGAGAAGCATGAAGCCTGTCACTTTTGGGTGAGAGGCGCCACCGGTCAGCACACGGGAGGCATGGTCGTTTAGGCTGTGCGCCATCGGTGTTTCGATTTCTCCTTGGCCGCAAACTCGCCTGGGAGTTTGTGAAGGCGAACTGGGATCAGCTGGACCGACTGTTTCCGAAACAAGGCCTCCGGCACATGTGTGGAGGGGTCGTCGGGTTCGTGCCGCCGGAGCTTGAGCAAGACGTCCGTGCGTTCTTTACCTCACGCAAGATCGATCTAGGCGGGAAGACGTTGAATCAGTATCTAGAACAGCTCCGGGTGGCCGTCTCGTTCCGGCAACGAGAGCGCCACGCAATCTACAACGCGCTCGTCAGTGCGATATGGTCCTGAAACCGCGTGGGTCCGATGATGCGGTGAAGTGGGTCTTGTGTGACCGACCAGATCGGAAAGAGGCCTGCGATGGAACTCGCATTGTTCGATGAGTCGTTGTAGGGCGACTCTGCCAAGAATGAATGATCTACTGAGTTGGTGTCTCACTGCGCAGCTCAACCGATCTTTTCAGCTTCGTAGTAATTGTTTTCACCTTCATCAATATGAGTGCGGATTACGCGAAAGCCTTCGCGCTCGAGAGCGCGAGTGTACGCGGTTCGACCGAGTGACCAACATTCAAGACCAGTTGTGACATCCTGCCAGGTTCCCATTTCGACAGGAGCCGTGAAGAGAAAACGCCCTCGTGGCCGTAGGATCTCCGATACTCGATGGAGGAAGGCCAGTTGCTCGTCCTCATGAAGAAGAGACACAAGGCCGACTGATATGGCCGCGTCGAAGATCCGCCCGAAGTAGTCACTCTCCAGGGCCGACGCGCATTGCGTAGGAATCGTGGAGAAGCGCAATCGAAATTGTCTCAGCAACGTGGATGATGTATCGACAGCCCATACCATGAGCCCCGAGTCCACTAGGATCCGCGTAATGGGGTACCCTCCGCCGCAGGCGATTTCGACGACAGTACTACCAGAAGGTAGAGACCTCGCCCAACTCCGAACAATTCCGACTCCTACGCCGGACCGATCTCGAGTGTCGAGATATTTCAGTGCCTGCGTTTCATAGAAATTGGCTGCATCCATCTATCAGTTGTTTACTCCACCAAGGAGGCAATGGCCAAATTGAGAGATAGCCTGCTAGACACTGGTACGATCAATCGTACGATTCGGACATAAGACTACTCAAGACCACAACCCTCATATGTATATTTCATGGACCATGGCTCTCACCACAAGTAGGATTTGCATAATGGCCTGCTTCAAACCAGACGTCAAATGTATGGTCATTCATACATCCGCTCATAATGACGACTTCCTTGGGTAGGAATGTGCATTCTCTTCAAGGCCACCGCCACCCTATCTGCCCTGATCACATTGCCCCGGTCTACCATCGGCTGCTGCAACACAAAAGCCATCACCGCATCGGCCCCGGCACGGGCGGCATGAAGACCAACTACCCCAACCAGCTTTGTGTTGCCGTGGCATTCTGCGAAGAGAAAGGGTGTACACTTTAAGCGTGGCCGACACAGGCAAGCCAGCCTAGTCCATGAGAACCATGCCCTTCCTCTGTTCGATGTAGCAAGCATTCCTAGCCTTTCCTCTCGCAGGTCTCCTCACCGATGGCAGTCCCGGCAGCTTCCTGAATGGGAAATTGGGGTCAGAGAACAATTCCTGAGCCGACCACCAAATAGGATTAGGAAGATTAAGGTCGGTTCTTGACCTTGCCCTCGTAAAGTCGTTGTGAGAGGCGGATCTTGTATTGTGTGCCAGCAAACACTCGAAACGAGTTGACCCACGCATCGCCTAAACTATCAACGCTTCAGATATGAAATAGTGTCAGTCATGACTATCGACTTGTCGCGATCAGCCCAGGCCAGCGGAGGTCTGCTCCCTGGAAAGTTCTTGGCACGCCGATGAACAGATTGAAAGCTGTTTCCTCTTTGTACCTCCCCCCCATGTGCTGACCGCGATGCCCTGTCCCATACCGCGCGGTGGTCTGCTGGGGGGATGGCTAGGGCGTGAGATATTGGCGGAACTTCCTTGGACTCGCATCCTGAGTCGGTGTACACTGTGCAGCACGAATTATGAGCAACAGGGCAATCCCATGGTAAAGACCCTCAGCGCAAAGGCTATCCAAAACGAGTTCCCCTCCCTACTCGGCCGCGTTCGACGGAAAAAGGACACCGTGATCGTTGAAGAGCAGGGTCAACCGGTAGCCGCCATGATGCCCTTTGATCGGTATCAGCTCTTAACTAAAAAACGGAACCAGCTCTTTGCGGTCATTGATCGGGTATGGGCCAAGAACAAGAACGTACCGGCTCGTCAAGCCTTACGCGATGCCACTCAGGCCGTGAAGCACACCAGAGCGACCCGTCGAAGCCGCAGGCGGCTGAGTGCCTAAGGTTGTTCTCGACACGAATATCCTCGTCAGCGCATTCATCACTCCACGCGGCACTCCAGCGAAACTTCTTCGAGCATGGCGGGACGGACAGTTTGACTTGGTCACAAGTCCACCCCTGTTCGTTGAGCTTCAAGAGACCCTGCACCGCCAGAAAATCCTTACCCGCTATCACCTGACGCAAGAAGACATCCACAACTTCTTGACGCTTCTTGCAAGCGGCACCGTGTGTGTTCCTGGAACTACAACCTTATCAGCTCCCATTCAAGACCAAGACGATCTCATGGTGCTTGCTACGGCCATCGAATCTCAGGCTGCTTATTTGGTCACCGGAGATAAAGAATTACTTCACCTGGAGCAATTCCGGTCCATACAGATCGTCACCCCTTCGATCCTTCTCAAGGCATTACATTCCAATAAGTTGAAAGTCTGATGAGCACATCAGGTCGAGGTGAAGTGAGGTCTGACAGGACAAATGACCTATTGGGGTCTTCTCCTTCCCGGGTGGCGAACTCGGTCTGAATTCATATCGTGGCGGAAGATTAGGGTCGGTTCTTGACCTTGCCCTCGCGGACCACGACTCGCAAAGATTCGTTGCTCCAGACGGAGCTCTATAGCCATGGCAAAAGACGGCAATGTGGCGACCGTCACGGATCGCAAGAGCCAGGTCACCAGTTACACCTATGATCCGTTGAACCGGCGCGCCAAGACGACTTTCCAGGATGGGACCAGTACGAACTACACCTACGATGCCGGGAATCGGCTCACCCAGGTGCAGGAGAAAGATTCGGGCGGGACAGTCACCGCGAGGACACCAGGACCTAAGATCGACATGGGGTCCGAGTCGCTTATGGCCCAACGCCAGCTTGGGAATCCAGCCTAATTCCTGTGAGCCGTGCCTTTGTTCAATTCAATGTAGTAGTCATTACCAGAGTTTCCTCTCGTCCGTCTTCCTTCTGGCATAAGTCCCGGCAGCTTCCTACGAATATACCCGCAGTTGCTCCAAGCCAACGCACTCGATAGAATTTACAGCAATCTGGTATCCGATGGGACGCACGACATCCAACATCACCTGTCCGACTTGCAAAGCGGTCAAGGTCCGCCTGGCGGCAAGAAAGGGGCTTTCTGATGCCCTTCTTGGCGGATTCACCATTTATCCCTTCCGTTGTCAGCTCTGTGCGGACCGCTTTCGGAAGTTTCTCGGACGCCGTACGCTGAATCCACGGAGAAGCTTCGATCGTGTAGATGTGTCGTTCCCGGTCTGGTTTCGACCACACCGGACCCCAGGCTCTCCGCGACTGGGGCAGGAAGGCGTGATAGAAAACCTTTCGATTCGTGGGTGCCGGATTCGTACCACCGCCCCAGTTATCCTCGGCTCCCGTTTGGAACTGGAATTCCAGTATTCCAACGATTCGCTTCCGATTACGATTGCGGAAGCGGTGGTTCGCGCTTCAGGAGGGGATGGTACGGTCGGCTTGCGATTCACGCGCCTCCATCGAGGAGAAGAGAGGCGGATTCGGCGCATCGTCGATGTGTGGTTGCCCGAACCCATGTCGTCACACTTCTAGCGTCGACTGCCACGGGGAGCCTTAGTGTCAGCCCTATTCCTGGCGAAGCACGGCCAAGGGCGGTTGGCCGAGAATTCGGTAGGTGCTGAGGAAGCCCACGAGGACGGTGAGTGTGACTGTAGCTGCAAATCCCATAGCTAGCACACCTGGTTGAAGACTCCAGCTCAAGTCAAAGATCGTCTCGAGCACCGCCCACGATAATCCGCTGGCCAGCGCGATCCCCAGAAATCCGCCTAGGGCTCCCAGCAAGGCGTATTCAACCGCAAACGAACGGGCGATCACGCCGCGTGTCGCTCCCAAGGCTTTGAGAATCACGGATTCATAGAGTCGACGATAGCGGGTCGCGGCCAATGCTGCTGCCATCACCAAGGCCCCTGACAAGACACAGAACAATGCCACGGCGCGGATGGCAAGGGACAGTCGATCCAGCACCCGCGCAAAGCTATCGAAGACGTCTCCAATATTGATTGCCGTGACATTCGGGAATGAGGCCACCACTGCCTGTTGGAGAGGCACTTCGTCGGATGGGGGAACCCGAACCGTGGCCACATAGGTGTGAGGGGCTCCTTCGAGAGCACCGGGGGAAAAGATCATGTAGAAATTTGTGGAAAAGTTGCCCCACTCCACAGATCGAACACTACTGATCTCTCCTTTGATCGACGAACCTTGGATGTCGAGTTCCAAGGTATCGCCCACCGTGACCCCGAGTTGCTTCGCAGCATCCTCTTCGATCGAGATCAGCGGCTTGGTGAAGACTTGTCCGGGCTTCCACCACTCGCCCTGCACCACCTTGTTATCTTTGGGCAGGTCTTGAAGGAAGGTGAGGACGTACTCGCGGGCGAGGTACCATTTCTTCCGTCGCTCTTCTTTCTGGGCTGATTTGTCCTTCTGTTCTTCTTCCTCAGACGACGGCTCGACCTTCACGGGTTCGCCCTTGACGGCGGACAGCCGCGATCGGACCAACGGGGTCAACCGAGGAGCAGGGCCACTGGATCGCTGACGCAGGAGACCACCCATTCCTTCTGCCTGGTCAGGCTGGATATCGATGAAGAAAAAGGTCGGGGCGTCCATCGGCCGATTCTCGCCCACCTGCGCGAGTAAAGATCGTTCGACAAGCGAGACGGTCGTCACGACCATCACACCGATGCCGATCGCAATCGTGATACTCACTACCTGACTTCCCGGCCGAGTCACATTCCCCACCGCCTGTCGAAGCGCCAGCTGCTCAGGTCGTGGCCATTGCTTGATGGCGGTTAAGGCGGCACGGGCGGATGCACCCAATAACAACACAGCGCCTGCAAACGCCAGGATGAATAATAGTCCGACCCTCCACGACCCGGCTTGCCAGATCGATAATAGCGCCAATCCGAGGCTGATTCCGATCGACACGAGCAACTTGATCCGGTCAAGGGTACGCCAAGGGACCCACCATCTGATCCGTCCAGAACGTAGCATTGGGGCTGATGGAGTGACCTCACGGCGAAAGATTCGCGCTGGTTTGACGTCACGGATCGTCAGCAACGGCCACAAGGTAAAGAGCAGCGTCGACAGCATGCCCAAGGCCAATCCCTTTAACAACGGAGGGAGCGAAAGGCCCATTCCTCCGTTCGTGAAACCCAATTGGTCGAGAAGATCCGGGGCCACCATAGCGGCGATCACCCACGGGAGTCCCAAGTGGAGAAGTATGCCGATGAGCAAGCCGACGAGACTTCCGACCAAGCCCAGCATCAGCGCCTGCAATCCATAGGTCAGCACGATGGTTTGGGAATCCGCACCGACCGTCTTGAGAATCGCGATCGTGTTCAGCTTTTCTCGCACGAAGGCATGCACCGAGGTGGCGACTCCCAAGCCCCCCACAAACAGGGCGGTTAACCCGATGAGGCCCAAATAACGAGTCAGTTGTTCCAAGGACTGCCTCAGTTGCGGTTGGGCTTCACGGTAGCTTGATACACGAGCTGACTCCGATGTCAGCCTTGCACGCAATTCGTAGAGTAGAGGCTCGGGCGGCGTGTGACTTGGAGTTTTCAACAGATACCGTTCACGGACTCTGCTGCCCACTTTGATTAACTCAGCGGCGTGCAGCCCCTCTTGCGACATCAGGACACGAGGACCAAGGCTGAAGGCGTTGGCCATGCGATCGGGTTCCGTTCTGACGACACCATTGATAACGAACTGAGCTTGCCCAATCTTAAGCTGATCCCCAACCGACAGTCCCATTCTGATGAGCAGAGACTCTTGCACCACCACCCCAAAACAGGCGAGTCCTGAACATGCTCGATCTTGCCGGCGAAGTAATTCTCTTACATCGGTGTCGGGCTCAACGCGGAGTGAGCCATACAACGGATACTCTGACTCGATGGCCTTGAGCTCAACAATCTGTGTCGGTTGGCCAACAGTGGTAGGTTCGGCCCGTGCCGCCATCGCAACAAGCTCGCTGACATGCGTGAGCACGATGCCACGCTCGCTCAACGAGTCCAAGACTTCCTGACCGTTGGGACTGATGGGGCGAGAGAGCCGAATTTCGAGGTCGCCGCCCAGCAATCCACGCGCTTCTTTCGTCACGGTTCGCTCGACCTGCGTGCCGAAAAGAGACACACCCGTCAGCGCGCCGACACCGATGGCAATGCAGACCAAGAAATAGAGAAAGTGTCGCCATGCGGCGCGTGTCTCACGCCAGGCCATCTTGACCACGAACCCGGTCATCAGCCGAATTGGAAGGGGGACGTGGTTGAGGACAATCGGCCTGACTTTCGAGAGTCGGTTGATATGTCGTCGACGAATGATGAGTTGGAAGGCATGCTATCGGACTCCAGTCGCCCATCCCGCAACGACAGCACGCGCTGCATCGATGAGGCCAACGCGGTGTCGTGGGTCACGAGCACAAGCGTCGTCCCATGATCGCGGTGGAGAGCCAGTAGTAGTTCGACGATATGGGAGCCGGTCGTGCTATCGAGGTTACCCGTTGGCTCATCCGCCAGCAAAATCGGTGGACGACAGGCAAAAGCGCGGGCAACGGCTACTCGTTGTTGTTCCCCACCGGACAATTGGACCGGATAGTGTCCCATGCGATCGGACAACCCCACTGCGGAAAGCAAATCAGCCGCGCGATCACCAGCCCGACTCTCTCCGCTGAGTTCGAGTGGAACCGCAACATTCTCAACGGCGGTGAGTGTGGGAATGAGATGAAACGACTGGAAAATGTAGCCTACCTTTTCACGCCGAAATCTGGCCATCCTGCTTTCTGCCATGGTCGTGATGTCCGTGCCATCAAGATGAATCGATCCGGCGCTCGGCCGATCAAGACCTGCCATCAAGCCGAGTAACGTCGATTTTCCACTTCCGGACGGTCCCACGATCGCGACTGTCTGTTTCGCCGGAATCTCAAAATTAATACGGTCAAGGATGGTGACCGAACGCCCTCCCGCGGCCAAGACCATCGACACATCCGTCACAGTGATCATCGAACCCCTCTTGTATCCTCTGACTCAGAACGTACAGAGAATGATAGTATACTGCACGAGCAAAGAGAGCGAATGTTGAGTGACATCATGCGACGAGCACGAACATTTCTGGCGATATCGCTACCCGTAGTGCTGATACTTGTATGGCCTATCACGGTGAATGCCGTCTCGCCGTCGGCATCGGATACCAGGCCTCGAATCGTGGCTTTCGGCGACAGTCTCACAGCTGGGCTCGGGGTGCAAGCCGATGAATCCTATCCCGCCCAATTGCAGCGGAGGCTGGATGACCTGAAGTATCCCTATCGAGTGATTAATGCCGGTGTTAGTGGCGACACCACGGCCGGTGGGCTTCGACGTGTGCCGTGGATCCTCAAGAATGAACCTGAGCTGGTGATCCTCGAATTAGGCGCCAACGATGGACTTCGAGGGCTCAGCGTCGATCAAACCAAAAGCAATCTGCGACAGATCGTCAAACAATTGAAAGAAGCCGGCGCCGCCGTTGTCCTTGCCGGTATGAAGCTCCCACCAAACTATGGAAAGGACTACACCACTCGCTTCGAGGCCATCTATCCGGCGCTCGCACAAGAGTACCATCTTCCCTTGATCCCCTTCTTTCTGGAAGGGGTAGGAGGTGCGTCTTCATTGAATCAAGCCGACGGCATTCACCCGACGAAGGACGGGTATGAAATCGTCGTCGAGCAGGTACTCAAAGTCATCAAGGCGGTGCTGAACGAACGACTGCAAGAGCCCGGAGTCGCCCAAACGTCAGGTCACTGACTCGATCTTCGCCTGAATCAGACCTGATAATAGGTCTGAGGACGTACGGTGGGCCAAAGAATTATTACGACGACTTCTTAATGAACGTGTCGTAGACGCCGTACGCGAGGATCCCTCCGATCAGCACATAATATATGGCGCTGATTCCGCTGTAATCCGGAGGCCCTTCTCCCTCTGGAGCATTCGCCAATACCGGCAACGCCGGGGCCAGAAGGACTCCCGTGATCGCACCCATGTGTGAAAGTAACCGTTTCATCTTTGCTCCCTCCAAGATCTGAAAAGCTAAAGAAGGCCGCATTTTACTGGACCTCAATTGGAAGGCGCAAGGGGGATCAGTAGGCCGATTGGGGATGCAACGAACGAAGCACAACAACTCTTTAGGGGGCTGTCTTAACCGCGGCCTTCAGTGTCTGTGCAATTTCTTTGACGGAGTTGGCGAATTGTTCGAACGGCGAACCCTCTTGAAGCAGTTCGCGTGCTGCCGCCCGCATCTGTTCCTCATGCTTGATCATTTCAGTCGCTAACTCTGCCACTTTAGCCATGGTCTCTTGGTAGGTCGCTATGTCACGCTGAAGCGCTTGAGCTGTGGTCTGCGTGGCCTTCATCTCGTCAATCGAAGTTCGGAGCTCCTGAGACAGTCTTCGTACGTGCGTCTCACGGTCTCGGATCTCAGCCGTCAGCCTGGTGGAGCCTTGATCGCTTTCACGACGACTGTCCGCAAGACCGCGAATGGTTTCGATCCAAATCGAGACCTCGCTGCGTTTGAGTGTGGGAGGGTCAGGAAGCTGTTGGTGTGTCTGGATCGCTTTCGTGGCCGGGTGGAGCCATTCCATAAACTGCATGGCATCGCTCAATTTCACGTCGGCTGCGCGCCATTGTGTTGAGGGTGTTTTGCCATTCAGAGAAGGAGAGGCCAGGGGAGGGATGTCGGATTCTTCTGAAACACTCGGTTGTTGAGACTGTTGAGGCTGAGCCCGTCGATAGTATTCCAGCAGGGCCGCGATGCAATGGCGGCACATGGGTTCTTCGGGAAGGGCGCATGAGCACTTTGAAATGAGGTGGCCGTCTTTCAGGCGAATAGTTTGTTCGTGGAGACCGGAGTTCCCAATGAGGGTAGACGTGATCCGGGCGTCGTCAGCCTCCATGATGCGGACCCGGCTTTCGCTCAAATACCTCTGGGCGATTTGAAAGGCGGAGCCTTCTGAAATGGCCTGGATCATCTGGGGATCCAGCAAGCCAAGCCGCTCCGCGCTGCAAGGAATCTTGTTTCGCATGGTCGATGCGCAAGTCGTTCCGGGAACCTGAATTGATCCAGTCTGCCGGGTGAGTCGAGTCGTGTCAAGCCTCGCCTGGTTTCTTGGTCGCTTGTATCCGGTTGCCTGAAAGGAGCCTGGGTCGCGAGTGCACTACCGGCATGGCTTCACTGGGCGTGCTTTGTCCATTGGCGTCAGCCAAATATAATCAGCGATGGGTTCTTGCATCAGCGCGCGAATGTCTTCCGTTTTGCTCGCGTCAAAGGAAAGCAAATAAATCGTTGCCTGTTTGACCGCTCCACTCAGCCGTCTGGCTACACGCTTCGGCACGGGGAGGTTATATTGAATGTGGCCGGCTCCCGTGTAGCTCACGATCATGCGACGGGAGCCCGTTTGATTCCGGCGGAATTCTTGTTCGCGCAAGACCAGTGTCCTTGCCATGCCTTCGTCGCGCACCATAGATGCTTCGTACATCGTGCGATAGTGCTCCGCGGATCCTCCATGGCATCGTTGGAGTTGACCGAAGATCCTCTCCCGATAAGCGGGATCGTCGACGATCTCCTCTCGATCCAGCTCCCATGTAGCCCAATCCGGCTCTTGTTTGGCTTGATCGAGCCCGAGTTTCACAACGCGGCGAATCAATGGTTTGGGTGGGTTCATGGCACGAACGGACAAATGTCGATTTCGAGCGAACGTGAGCAATGGCGCGTAATCCTCAAATGCGCCGCCCCAATTTTGTTTCCAGCGCACTTGCTCCAAAAACCCTTGCGTGGCTGGTTGAGTGGTCGATACATAGCTATCCAAGGCTGGTTGGCCATCCCATCCGAACATCTCCATCCCGATCGTAGGTTCAACCCCCTTTGCAACCAGTTGATTCAGCACCTTCAAGGCCGCTTCGATATGGTACGGGTTGTGGTGCTCTTCTCCCAGATAGACAATGTCCTGCTGCTCCAAGTCCTTCACCAAATCGGCAAACGAGATGACGTGGCCGGTTTGGGTGTCAAGAATGTGCCAGGGCTGCCAACCAGCCTCGATCTTGGAGCCGAGGCCGCCAGCGCCCTCTACCGCGCAGCCCATCGGGAACACGAGCAGGCAGATCAGGAGACTCAGCCTGAAGGCCGACCGCCCTGTTAGCACAGAACTCACAATGACAGGTCTTCTCATGAAACCACTCCTATCACAACGATCGAGTGTGAACAAGCACGCTTGACCCTGACGAATGAAGATCACTATGCTCTGGTTCGATATCCAAATTCACCCTCAGACTGACACAGTTGTTTAGGCTGCATGAATCCCGACCCGCTTGCCGAATTTCGCCGTCTCGTGGGTCATCGTGCGCGCCGTTTCCCCAAACAATGGGAAGCATCTAAAAAATTGATCGAAGGGGCCACCCTCCCCTCAACCCTCGTCCGACTCCATTACACCCTTCTGGACAAAGATCTTCCAGCTTCAGTGAAGGGACCCCTGCTCCGCCTGTTCGAGCGGGAGGCGCCACAACATGTCCAAGATCTGGATGGAGCGTGCCTGAAATCTCTCACAGGCCTTCCTCCAGCCAAAGCTCTCCGCGCGCTGAGTGTCTTTTTCGAATTGGTCCCAACTCCAGGCTCTAGGTGGCCCGTGACAGGGCTGGCCAGCGAGGACCTAGAACGGTTGGTGCGCAACATGGACAATCCGTTCGACCTCCTTCGTCGCGCAGACGTGGCGTCGCTCCTAGACATTGGCGCAGGGGATCTCTCTTTTGCAGAGGAATTGGTTGGTGTGTATAGCGCTGACCTCAGGCAACAGAACCGAGAGCTTATTATGCACTGTCTGGATCGACTCGATCCTCGTTCACAGTTGGGAGGCCCTCTCCATGCTAGACCGGACCGGCTCCGCGCGTTACAGCAGACACCTGGGTTGTCGTTTGCTTTCTTCGGCAATCAAGACATGTTTGAGCTGGAACCTCTGGATGAGCAGGACTCGCTAGCCCCTCGATACACCATCGCCACCTGCTGGGCGCCTGCCACTCCCACCTTCGCCTACGAACCGACGAGACTTTCGCGATCGCTGATCGATCAGGAGCTCATACGGACCAAAGGGGTCTTTCGCCAGACGCGCTTTGAGCGAGAGCGAGCTCTCGAAGTCGTGCATGGCGATCGCCTCTTGCTCTTCCCACCGTGGAAGTTCGAGATCATCGGCCCTCTGGCACTATTGAGTCTGCTCGCCCGGCGAGGAGCCGTCTGTGTGGTGGGATCAGTCGATGATCAAGTGTTTTGGGAACTCCTTGCGCAATTGCTCGATGAACCGCGCTATCGACCGCAAGAAGAACCCTTTAACATGGGTACCGTACCGAAGATATTCGGAGACCTATACGATGTTCTCGTCGGTCTGCCGGTCGGTGAGTCCGTCGACCTGTCGAGCCTCGCGACACTCCGGCGTCAGTATCCGCCTTCGGGAGATGGCTTCGTCTGTGTGTTTCGGTATATCTGTATTCGACGGGGAGCCACCTTCTCGGACAGCCCAGCGAGCAGTACGGCACGGAAGTTTTCCTCCATGAACGAAGAAGTTCCCCCCTGGATGCTCACGCTGGTTCCCGCGTAGCAATTCAGGCGGATTCGAGCCTGACAGCGAAATCGCGAGGTGCAAAAAACATGAATAATTGACCGATCTTAGACCCTTTGTTAGACTTCGACCGTGTTCGATCACCAAGTCTTTCCACAGCGATCTCCCGCGCGTTAGTCCCAACATGAACGCAACACCGACCATTCCAGATATCTTGGAGAATATTGCCCGGGTGATCAAAGGGAAACCCCATGTCATCGAGATGAGTGTCGTTGCCCTCCTGGCTCGTGGGCATCTGCTTCTCGAAGACGTTCCCGGGGTCGGGAAAACGACCCTCGCCCATAGTCTTGCGCGATCGCTCGATTGCTCCTTTAAGCGCATTCAGTTCACGAGCGATCTGCTTCCCTCGGACATTGTCGGCGTGTCGATTTTTAACAGGCAGAAACAGGCCTTTGAATTCATGCCTGGACCGATTTTCGCCAACATCGTGTTGGCGGATGAAATTAATCGAACGACACCAAAAACCCAGAGTAGTCTCTTAGAGGCGATGAGCGAGGCACAGATTTCCTTCGACAATAAGACCTATCCCCTGAGTCAGCCGTTTATGGTCATTGCAACCCAGAACCCCGCAGAATATCATGGAACGTTTCCACTCCCCGAGTCGCAGCTCGATCGCTTTCTCATGCGGCTTCGCATCGGTTATCCGGCGCCCGAAGAAGAACGAAAGGTGTTGGAACGCCCCCAATCGTTGCATCCGGCCGAAGAGCTGTGCCCGTTACTCACCGCGCACGATGTCGTGGCGCTCCAAGACCAAGTCGATAAGGTTCGCATGGAGGAGAGCATCACGGACTATCTCCTGGCTATCGTGCAGAGTACAAGGCAGTCGGATCTCTTATCCCTGGGCGTCAGTACACGGGGCGCTCTGGCGTTAAGTCGAGCGGCCAAAGCGTTGTCGTTTGTTCGCGGCCGGGCCTATTGTCTGCCGGACGATGTGAAGGAGCTTGCCCCTATCGTGCTCTCTCATCGCATCATGGTGGCACGCGCGCAGGGTTCACGCCAGCGTAGCTCTGAACACACTGAGCAGATCATCCAGGACTTGGTCGATTCGGTTCCAGTCCCTGTCTAAGTCTTTCCTGAAACGAGCTGGCCGGCGCGGAGCTGGTGGGACATGCCCCTTCAAATGCCTGTTTTCGTGCGACGATGGTTTCTTCATCGGTCCACAAGGGTCACGTCCGAAGGCCTTCAATTCTTGGTCTTTACCCTTGCGATCGGCATCGCCGCCATCAATACCGGGAACAATCTTTTCTATCTTCTGCTCGCGATGATGCTGAGCCTTATCCTGATCTCAGGCATCGTCGCAGAGTACTGCTTGCGACGACTCGACTTTCACCGCCATCTTCCAGACCTCATTGTTGTGAATCAACCGGTCACCGCCACACTAGTAGTAAAGAACCGGAAATCACGCCTCCCTAGTTTTTCCCTGGCGATCTTCGACGTGAGCGATGGGCGCAACTTGGCTCGTGGGGTAACCATTCACGAACTGCCTGCAGGTGCCAGCCGGTTGGTGCCGTATCCCTTTCTCGCAACGCGACGGGGGAAGCTGCGTTTGGATGGCGTTCGCGTTGCAACGGAATTCCCTTTCGGACTCTTCATGAAAAAGGCTTTTTACCACGTTGAAGGATCGGTCATTGTTTGCCCTGAGATCATCCCACTGGACGAGAGTCTGCTCCAAGGACTGATGAGTACCGGTCAAGAGCAGAATCTTCATCGACGGGGCCATGGGAGTGACTTGTATAACTTGCGTCTGTATCACGCGGGAGATGACTCGCGGAGTATTCATTGGCCAACGACTGCTCGGACCTCCCAGCTGACGGTTCGAGAGACCGAGGCCGAAGAGCAACGCCGAGCGACCATTCGTCTGTCGACCATCGCCCCCGTTAGCCACGATATAGTATTTGAGCAAGCCGTCTCATTGGCTGCGTCCCTGGTTCAGCATTTGGCGCGGCAAGGCTACCTCATACAACTGATCGTGGGATCAGACTGCTCGACGTTCGGCCAAGGGGACGCACACCTCCACGAGCTTCTGCGCATGCTCGCCCTCTGTCAACGAAGCGATCCCTCCGGAGAATTCATGGCGAGGGAAAGGCTCGACCGCGACCGCAGGGAGGATGAAGGCGGGACAGAGATCGTCGTGCAATCGTGGTGTGGACCGGAGGATCACCAGCCTGGACGCCTGACTCTTCTGGTCGACGGTCAGCCCGTCGACGGAGCTATACATGCCCTTTAATCAGGCGCTTCGACTGACTTCAATTCTATTGGCGGCGGTCTCATTTATCGGACTGACGCTTGGGTCAGGCCTGCCTGCGTGGTTGGCGATGTTGACTGGTGGGGGACTGATTGTTGTGCTCCTACGTCAGTTTACAACCGGGGACCTCAGGCACCTTGCCACGCACGTTTCTTTCTCACCGGCCGGTTGGAACCTGCTGGTCATTGTTGGGTTTCTGTGGTTTTGGGTGGATATGTTCTGGATTTCAGGTGAACTTCTTCCGGCGGGAATCCATTTTCTCATGATCCTGATGGTCATTAAGTTATTCAACCTCAGGCTTCGTCGCGACTATCTGCATCTCTATGCCATCAGTCTCGTTGCAATCCTCGCGTCGGGCTCCCTTACGACGGATCTGTGGTACTTCCCAATCTTCTTGCTCTATCTCGTGGCCGGGGTCTGGACGCTTATCCTATTTCAAATAACCAAAGGCGCTGAAGACACAGGTGCCCCGCCAATGGGCGGTCAGCCGCCACAGCCAGAGTTGCTCGGCCGAGTCACACCCCAACTCTTTTGGCTGGCAAACGGACTGGCGCTGGTGTGCTTTGGGATGACATTGGCGATCTTCTTCACGATTCCTCGGATCAGCGCGGGGTTTTATCAGAAAGGCTTTGGGGAAAATATTCGCACGTCTGGATTCTCCGAGACAGTCAACTTAGGTGCAATAGGGCCGATCAAGCGGGATCCAAGCATTGTGATGCGGGTCAAGGTGCCGCGGCACACTCTACACGCTGTGGACCGGCTTTATGTACGAGGAGTCTCCTTCGATCAATATGACGGAAAATCCTGGATGAATCGATTGGGCTACCGACGGAATCTCAGCGAGGAAAGTCCTGGGATGTTTATCATTCGTGGGCATGAAGGTCCCGCACCATCTCGCCTGGGCGACGCGATTCAGCAGAATATTCTTCTAGAGCCGCTCGATACGTCCGTACTCTTCGCCGCTCCGTTCGTTGAAAAAATCAGCGGGAAGTTCCCGGCGGTCCAATCAGATTTTGCAGGGTCGGTGTATCTTCCGTTCCCCAGCTCATCGCGTATTGAATACTCTGTTGTCTCTCGCGTACATCCTGTGTTGCCGGCCGATCTTGGCTCCGAGCTCACCGTTTACCCAGAATCATTTACCAAACATTTCCTCCAAATCCCCTATACATCGGAACGGATCGGTGAGCTAGTAAAAGCCATTACAGGCTCTCAGCGCAGTCCCTATGAAAAAGCGCAGGCCATTCACACGTTCCTCATGCGCAACTATCGGTATAGCCTTGATGCACCTCTTGCGGGAGTGGATCGCCCGCTTGAAGAATTTCTCTTCTTTCGCAAAACGGGGTATTGCGAGCACTATGCGACAGCCATGGTGATCATGCTGCGGACCGTAGGAATTCCTGCGCGTCTTGTGACCGGGTTTCTCGCCACAGAGTGGAATGAATATGGAAGCTACTATGTCGTTCGACAGCAAGATGCTCATGCATGGGTTGAAGTGCACCTGCCACATTCCGGATGGGTCATGATGGATCCGACTCCACCTTCGGTGGAACCGGTGGGGGACGTGTATCCTGCTTGGCGGGCTTTGGAACGTATTCTGGATAATGTCAAACTCCAGTGGAGTCGCTTCTTTGTGCAATACAGTGCCGCGGATCAACTGGCCGTTGTGCGAGAATTAAAAGCCGGCGGTAAATCTGTTGGCCATAAGGCGTTCGATTCCGTCACCACACTCTTCAGTCCGTTCATGAAACTGTTTGGGGGGATTCCAGATTACGTGTTCCCAAGTATCCTGCGGCCACAGGGGTCGATTTGGGGTCTCGTCATTGTTGCATTCATCATTATGCTTGGGTTGAGCGTGAGAAGAATCTTGGCAAGGGCGTTTCCTGATAAGAAGATCACGCAGGAAGACCACCGTATCGTGGATCTCTACAAGCAGATGATCAAACGTCTCGCTGACAAAGGTATTGCGAAAACAGCTACCACCACGCCTCTTGAGTTTGTTCACCTCGCTCGCATCAGATGGGGTGAAGCGAATCTCGTGGTGGCTTCAATTACCGAGCTTTATTGCAGAACTCGGTTTGGTGGAATACCGCTTACCGATGAGGAACTGGGAATGGCGGAGGATGGGCTCAGACAGCTGACAATATTAGGGAAATCATGACAGCAGCGTTAGTCTCAGCATGAATGACCAGCACACCTGAAGAGGGATGGGAATGTATTGGAGCGGGAAAAGGGATTTGAACCCTCGACCCTCGCCTTGGCAAGGCGATGCTCTACCACTGAGCTATTCCCGCTCGAGAGGTCTGAAGGTTCGGAGTGTACTGAGCTATCAGTATCGTGTCAAGCTACGAATCCGATCGGATCAAGTACGTTGATTCAGTACAGTCACTTGGAGTCATCCAGTCTTGGGTCCGTTCCCTTCCGCGAATAGGTTACCGTATCGTAACGTCATGAGTGTGATGTGGCGGTACTGCGCTCAACATATCAAAATAATAGGGATTATCATCATACAAATGGCAGGTAGACATCATGGTCTGAAAAGAAATGCTACGCAAGCTACCCATCAATAGACCAGAGATGACCGTCAATTCTAAAGAGAGCCGACCAAAATACTCATTGTGTTTTTAGGCGTTTAGAATACTCATTGGGTAATTATGGACGCTGGATTCATAATGGCGCAGATATTGCGAACATTTTTTATTGCAACATATTGTTCCAAATGGTATATGCCACACCGCATGTAACTTTAAGTGGAAAGAAGAGAATAGACGTAGAAGAGATTTAATCGCGACTTTTGATGAGTCACAACAGATGATGAGTCACAACAGATTTGAAAGATTATTCCCCTTGGGATGGTAAGCGTTTAATCTCGATAGAAGGTTGTCCTGAGGGAGAATCGAAGAGAAATCGCAAAGCAACGATGATTCACGCAAGCTTATAATCGTCGAGGAGGTATCAACAATGTTCTTGTCACGTCGACAATTTTTGAAAGTTTCTGCTGGCACAGTTGCTGCCGCAGCCGTGGCAGATAACGTTCTGGCGTTGACGGCGCTCCAGCCAGTTATCGAAGTCGGCAACCCCTTGGGGGATTATCCTGACCGATCGTGGGAGCGTGTCTATCACGATCAATATCGTTACGATTCATCCTTTACATGGGTTTGTTCCCCGAACGACACACACGCCTGTCGCGTCCGTGCGTTTGTGCGGAACGGTGTGGTTATGCGTGTGGAACAAAACTACGACCACCAAACCTATGAAGATTTATACGGAAATCGAGGCACGTTCGCGCACAACCCACGGATGTGCCTGAAAGGATTTACCTTTCATCGGCGGGTGTACGGACCGTATCGGTTGAAGGGGCCATTGATGCGGAAGGGTTGGAAGCAATGGATGGATGACGGATCCCCAGAGCTTACCCCAGAAACAAAGCGAAAGTACAAGTTCGACAGTCGGTTCCTCGACGATATGCTCCGGGTGTCGTGGGATACGGCTTTCACCTATGCAGCCAAGGCGATGATTGTGATTGCCACCCGATATAGCGGGGAAGCCGGAGCGCGGCGTCTGCGAGAGCAAGGCTATGCACCAGAAATGATTGAAATGATGAAGGGTGCCGGGACCAGGTGCTTTAAGCACCGCGCTGGGATGCCGGTCCTTGGTATTGTCGGTAAGATGGGCAATACGCGCATGAACGGTGGAATCAACGCATTGCTGGACACCTGGATTCGTAAGGTTGGTCCTGATCAAGCACAGGGTGGACGGTACTGGTCGAATTACACCTGGCACGGAGATCAAAATCCCTCTCAGCCATTCTGGTCCGGTGTTCAAGGGTCGGACATTGACTTGTCAGACATGCGCTTCTCGAAGTTAAACACCAGCTGGGGTAAAAATTTCGTCGAAAATAAAATGCCGGAGGCCCACTGGAAATTGGAGTGTATCGAACGCGGTGCCCGCGTCGTCGTCATCACCCCAGAGTACAACCCAACTGCGTATCGTGCTGACTACTGGATGCCCTTGCGTCCTGAGTCAGATGGTGCACTCTTTTTGGGCGCCCTGAAAATCATCATCGACGAAAACATGCACGACACTGATTTTCTGAAGCAATTTACCGACGCTCCCATCCTGGTGCGTACGGATACGTTGCAATACCTGGATCCACGCGATGTCATCGCAGACTACAAGTTCCCGGATTTCTCGAAGAGCTATTCGGGCCGTATTCAATCGTTGAAGCCCGAGCAAATTCAGCGTTTGGGCGGGATGATGGTCTGGGATCTTAACAAAAAGCAGGCCGTCCCACTCCATCGGGAGCAGGTTGGCTGGCATTACATCAATAGCGGCATCGATGCGGCCCTCACCGGCAGCTATCGGGTGAAACTACTCAACGGGCGGGAAATCGATGCGATGCCGGTCTGGCAGATGTACCTCGTTCACTTCCAAGATTACGATCTGGACACAGTCCACCAAATCTGCCGTACACCAAAGGATCTCATCGTACGGTGGGCAAGGGACTCCGGCACGATTAAGCCGGCCGCGATTCACAATGGCGAAGGGGTCTGCCACTATTTCCACATGACGCCGAATGGGCGAGCAGCTGCGATGGTCCTCATCATCACCGGTAACGTCGGAAAGTTCGGCACCGGACAGCATACCTGGGCAGGGAACTACAAAGCCGGGACATGGACAGCTACACCCTGGTCCGGCGCTGGTCTCTCGGTCCATACCGGAGAAGACCCATTCCATATCACGTTGGATCCCAACGCGCATGGAAAGGAAATTAAGACCAAGTCCTACTATTACGGTGAGGAAGTCGGCTATTGGAATCACGGTGATACAGCTCTGATTGTCAATACGCCTAAGTATGGCCGGAAAGTATTCACCGGTAAGACCCACATGCCAACACCCAGCAAGCTTCGCTGGGTGGTCAACGTCAACGTGCTGAATAATGCAAAGCATCACTACGATATGGTGCGTAACGTGGATCCGAACATCGAATGTCTTATCACGCAGGACATCGAGATGACGTCCGATGTGAATCACAACGACATTGCATTCGCCTGTAACTCCTGGATGGAATTTACCTATCCGGAAATGACCGTGACGGTCTCCAATCCGTGGGTTCAGATCTGGAAGGGTGGTATTAGGCCGTTGTACGACACCAGAAACGACCTTGACACTTTCGCTGGAGTCGCCGCGAAGCTCTCCGATATGACGGGCGACAGACGGATGCGCGACTACTTCGCGATGGTCTATGCCAACCGTGTCGATGTGTACGCCCAGCGTATGCTCGATGCCTCGAGCACATTCTATGGCTACTCTGCCGACGTCATGCTCAAGTCGGAAAAAGGCTGGATGGTTATGGTCCGCACATACCCGCGCCATCCGTTCTGGGAAGAGACCAACGAGTCGAAGCCAATGTGGACCCGCAGCGGTCGATACGAGAACTATCGTATCGAACCTGAGGCCATTGAATACGGGGAAAACTTTATCTCCCATCGTGAAGGTCCTGAAGCGACGCCGTATCTGCCAAATGCTATCTTCACGACGAATCCCTATTGCAGACCGGATGACTACGGTATCCCAATCACTGCACAACACCACGATGATAAAACAGTGCGCAACATCAAGTTGTCGTGGCACGAAATCATGCGTCATTCTAATCCCTTGTGGGAGAAGGGCTACCAGTTCTACTGTGTCACCCCGAAAACGCGCCACCGTGTCCATAGTCAATGGTCGGTGAATGACTGGGTTCAAATTTACGAATCTAATTTCGGCGATCCCTATCGAATGGATAAGCGGACGCCAGGGGTGGGCGAACACCAGATCCATATCAACCCCCAGGCGGCCAAAGACCGAGGCATCAACGACGGCGACTATGTGTACGTCGATGGCAACCCGGTTGACCGACCCTATCGAGGGTGGAAACCAAGCGATCCCTACTACAAAGTGGCCCGGTTGATGATTCGTGCGAAGTACAACCCGTCTTATCCGTACCATGTCACTATGGCAAAACATGCGCCGTTCGTTTCAACGCCAAAGTCGGTGAAAGGACATGAAACCAGACCTGATGGACGGGCCATCGCGATCGATACCGGCTATCAGTCCAACTTCAGGTATGGAGCACAGCAGTCCTTTACGCGTAATTGGCTCATGCCAATGCACCAAACTGACTCCTTGCCTGGTAAGCATGCCGTCGCTTGGAAGTTCAAGTGGGGTTACCAGGTCGATCACCATGCGATCAACACAGTCCCGAAGGAATGTCTGATCCGTATTACCAAAGCGGAAGACGGCGGCATTGGCGCTCGAGGTCCATGGGAACCAGTCCGCACCGGCTTCACGCCCGGTCAGGAAAATGAGTTTATGATCAAGTGGCTAAAGGGTGAACACATCAAGATTAAAGTCTAAATGCAATTCCCTGGGGCTCCTGCGACATCCTTCTGTGATGCGTTGGAGCAACCATCCCAGGAATTGCTAATGTAAGCATTACGGAGGGGACTATGCCTGAAGTATATAACTGGCAACTGGGACGGAAGATGTTGTACCCATATGAGGAACGACATCCCAAGTGGCAGTTTGCCTTCGTCTTCAATATCAATCGGTGCTTGGCGTGTCAGACCTGCAGTATGGCTGACAAGTCGACCTGGCTCTTCTCAAAGGGACAGGAATACATGTGGTGGAATAATGTGGAGACCAAGCCCTATGGCGGTTACCCACAGTTCTACGACGTCAAAATCACACAACTGATCGAACAGGTTAATCCAGGTGGACAGGTCTGGAACGTGCGCGTCGGTCGGAAACATCATGCCCCCTATGGTGTCTTTGAAGGGATGACCATCTTCGACGCAGGCGCCAAAGTCGGGCAGGCGGCCATCGGCTATATTCCCACAGACCAGGAGTGGAGATTTGTCAACATCTATGAGGATACCGCCACGTCGATGCGAGCCCTTGTTGAGGGTATCGATAAGACCGGCTTTTCCCGTGATGAGCCATGGAAGATGACCGGCAGCAGTCTTCCGGAACACGAAACATTCTTCTTCTATCTCCAGAGAATTTGCAACCACTGCACCTATCCAGGCTGCTTGGCAGCGTGCCCTCGAAAGGCCATCTATAAAAGGCCTGAAGATGGAATTGTTCTGATCGATCAGAACAGATGTCGTGGGTACAAAAAGTGCGTGGAACAGTGTCCCTACAAGAAGCCTATGTATAGAGGCACCACCCGCGTCAGCGAAAAATGTATCGCCTGTTATCCTCGTATCGAGGGTAAAGATCCGTTAACCGGTGGTGAGCCGATGGAAACACGCTGTATGGCGGCCTGCGTTGGAAAGATTCGCATGCAGAGCCTTATGCGCATCGGGGACGATGGGCTGTGGGCTGAGGATCGCTGGCACCCACTCTACTATGCCATCCGTGTGGAGCAAGTAGCCTTGCCGCTCTATCCGCAATGGGGGACAGAGCCAAACGGTTTCTACATCCCACCACGGCACTCACCCAGAGGGTATGCTCGGCAGATGTTCGGTCCAGGTGTCGACAATGCGATTGAAAAGTACCTGGTGCCAAGCCGCGAGTTGCTGGCCGTGCTCCAGCTCTGGAGAGCGAGCCAACAGATCGTGTTCCGCTATGACGTCATTCCAGGGCCGAAAGTGTTTGAAACGCAAATTCACGGTAAGCGCTTCGAGATGTATAACGATACAGTGTTGGGCTTCAACAAATCAGGCAAGGAAGTGGCACGTGTTCAAGTTGAAGAGCCAATCTATATTAGGCCTGCGGAACGGGTGACCTGGCTATAAGCCAAGACTAGGAGCTTAGCTTTAAAAAGCGGGGGCAGATCTCCAGACGGGGATCTGCGCCACGCTTGTAACATTAAAATCGGATCTTATCCCACTGGCCAAGTCACGCTGACGTTTCTAATCTCGTTCCGTCACCTCTCGAAGTAATTCGTCAACAGACCTTCAGTTAATATTTCCTCATCCTACTGGCCGGCCGCATATGTGCATCCATCGCAAATCAGTAGAGCCACCTTATCCTTGACCATCAGTCTTTCGGCTCAGCTCGTGCTGGATCTTCTGCGCACTTGACGAGATACCATCCCTCCAGTAAGGTTTTGGGAAGGAACATCGTACACCGTAGGTGAGGGAGCACTCGCAGCGTGACAGCCCATCCGCAGCAATCAATCCCATTTGCTGCTCAAGCCATTCCATTCGAAGAGTTTCTTGCAGCTGGAAAGCTCCCAGAAGGCTATCTTGCGGGCGAATATGTCGAGCAACAGTTTGTCGAGAGGCTTGTTCATTACATTCTGAGTGTTCCGGCCGGGAGTTATAGTATGGCCCAACTCAGCCAACTCCTTGAGCAACTGGATCCTCGAGGCCAAGTCTTCTTTTTCAAGCGATTGAAAGAAACCAGCCCAGATTGCCTCAAGGATTTTGCGCCGCTCTATTATGGCTTCATGAACGAATTCCATTCGCTCCTCTTCACGTAGCTAGAAAAATACTCCTTGTCCGCTCACCAATCTCATGTATAATTGCGCTTCATCCTTAGGCAAAGGAGCGTCATGAATCCATCGTTACAAAGAGGCGTCACCAGTTTTTACAATCTAATTTACGAAGCCCAAGCCTTCGCCACGGCAATGGCCAGGATTGATACCGCCGAACAGGAGCATTATGCCGGCCGTATTGAAGGACTCAATTGGGTTTTAGATCGTTGTCAGGAATTAGAAGATATGGATACTAATCTCACTCCCTCCTCTCTTCAGCGAATACTGGGAGAGGTGAAATCAGACCTGGAACATGAACTCTCCGTTCAGCGTAGAGAAAAAGGGCGTCGTGCGGATGGACGTGAGGAGGCACTCAATTTTGTCGCAGACTACCTCTCCAGCCTGATCACCGCGACAGAGATCGAATCCGCTAAGACAACGGTCTGACGTTCAGGGACCTAGTATTCAGCGTTTCTAATACCAGGATTATTTAAGAGAGGACACCCCGTTACCCTCTAAACGGCCAGTTAGCGAGAATTGAGCGGCACCGGGTTGTTGGGAAAATCCAACAGCCCCAACATTCTTATCCCTTGACGCGCAAATCAATATACCCATAGAATTAATTATGCATTTGCCTCCACGAAGGCCGACGGGAATGATTGCGGGTCAACGCGTTGCTCGAAGTCGAGAACGACCACCCGCAGACCCCGTTCAACGCCAGTTTGATTCTCTCAAGGCCTCGCTTCTCTTCTGCCCACGCTGCCAGGTTGCAACGCCGACGCGGGAACGCCTTCTGCTTGTTTTACCCAGCGGGAATCTCTATGAGTACCGGTGTGCCCACTGTGGAACGTCCACAGGGTCAAAAACAGAAAACCCCCTCAAGCCAATCCAGATCATTGGACCATAACGACGGCACTCCTCGGTTAGGGTCACGCATCAAACGTAACAAGCGTGTAACACATCGACTCATCCCACACCCATATTGACTCAACGTGTTAGGAATACAAAAAGAATGCGAGGGGCTTCACTGAACCGGTAGGATTTGTTCCAATGGAATGCCCTCTTCAATGAGCATCACCGGGATTTGCCCACGGATAGGATACAGAATTTTTTGATCCTCACGAATCAGGCCGCCTTCTATCTGACCAACCAAAAGTCGGTTTGCTTTGTTCCTCACAAGACCCTTCCCGAGGGCAGCATTAACCTGCTGAATGAGGTTCGCATCAGCCAGCGTCACGCCCTGTTTAGTTTCAGGGCAGCACAAGATGGCAAGAAGATCCGGGTCAAGACTCATAAATGATACAGTAACAAACGAGATACATCAGCAGAATAATTCATCCGACTACAGAGTGCAAGGGATGCCAAGCGACTCCTAATATGACCCTGATTCTGTTAGACTTACGAGGTCGTTATCAGGGCCCTTCACCATGATCAGGTCATTCTGGAAAACCTGCGTAGCCGGTCTGATCGTAATAGTTCCGGCCTGTGCCACCTTCTTAATACTTTCCACATTATTTACGACTCTCGACAGTCTTGTAGGCCGGTACATGTATTATACTGTTCCCGGGCTTGGCCTCTTGCTGTTGGTACTCCTCATCATTCTCGCGGGCATCTGCCTGGATCACGTCGCTGGACAGAATATATTGACACGCATAGAACGTCGACTTGAGAAGATCCCTCTGGTGCAAAGCATTTACCTTACCTTAAAGGGCATGACGGACGTTCTGAACTTTCGGTCTCGTTTTGGCCAGAGTAAGGTCGTCGCGTTTCCGTTCCCTCGTGACGGCTGTTGGGCATTAGGATTTGTCATGGGAATCGCGCCACCCTCCATTCAGGTCGTCCCCTCTCAGACCTTGTTCATGGTCTTTGTCCCGACCGCTATCCATCCCTTTACAGGCTTTCTGGCGTTACTCCCGGAACAAGTGCTTCGCCCTGTTAATCTACCCGTGGAAGACGCCATGAAAATGGAGTTCTCCGCCGGGTTCTACCGCCCAAAGACCGGATGGCTCAGCCCGCCAGAGCAACAGCCACGATGAGGACTCATGCCTGAGGCTATCCATATACGACCGGCGGGACAAGACGATACAAACACGATCACAGGGTTTAATGCCGCCATGGCACTCGAAACCGAGCAACGCCACCTTGACCAGGCTACCTTGCGAGATGGGATTCGCTCATTATTATCACACCCCGAGTATGGTTTTTATATTATCGCCGAACGTTCACCACTCAATGAGAATCAGCCCATCGGACAGATGATGATTACATTTGAATGGAGTGATTGGAGGAACGGGGTATTTTGGTGGATCCAGAGTGTGTATGTTGTCCCTGGCCAACGTGGTCAGGGAGTCTATCATGCCATGCATCGCCATATTCTCGATAAAGCCGGCAAGGATCAGCGTGTCTGTGGCATCCGCTTATATGTCGCACGGGACAATCATCAAGCGCACGCGGCATACCAACGCGTCGGCTTAGTCCGGTCTCCATATGAACTCTATGAGCAGGATTTTGTCTTGGGACGAAATGGATTTCCGAAATAACTCAGGAGAGATCATGAAAGTCAGTCGTTGCATACTGGGACTGTTCCTTATTGCCTTTCTCTCTCAAGCCTGCGCCTTCAGCCGTGGGACGTTGGGTGACGAGATCAACGCGGACGCCATCGCTGCCATCAAGAAGGGCGCAACCACACAAGCAGAAGTGCTCCATCTCCTGGGTGCACCGGATCGTCTGATGCAGCTTAATGGCCGGGACGTCTTTCAATATTATCGATACGATGCGAAAGCGGGGAGCCTCCTGTTGATCATCCTCAATTTCAGTCGTCTTTCCATGAAGAGTGACGACCTGTTTGTCATTCTGAGTAAAGATGGTCTGGTCGAAGATGTCATTTCGTCGAAGCGGACCGATGGCATCAAATTTCGATTCTGGCCCTTTGGGCAGTGAGACAATGAATATGTATAAGAGCGTGATCTTCTGGCTGGTGGCAGCGGTTGTCTGTTTGCCATCGTTCGGCTGTAACGTCGTTCGTGTCTCTCTGAATACGCCCCTCACTCCAGAGGATGTCGCATTTATTGTCCCAGGAGATACGACTCTCACCGATGTGGTGACCAAGCTTGGGGTACCTGATGCACTCACCGATTCCGAGACAGGAATTCTGGCGACGTACCGTTTTATAGATCTGAAATACTCACGGGTCAACTTTGGTTGGTTGGCGAAACCATGGACACCCGTGGACCCGGATCTGATCTTTTCCCGAACAGGACTTGCAGTCGACGCGTTTCAAGTAGCCTTCGATCCTGACTGGGTTGTGCAACACCATGCCTTTCAGCGAAGACTCTCGATGCCACCCTTCTACCCCAATCCGTTCTGATCACCAAGGCCTTTGTCTCTTGTGAATTGCCGCCTGTCAACAGTGCCGCTATAATGCTGTGCCATGCATTCGGACATTCCCACTGATCCATCCAACCTGCTCGGTCAAGACGAGTCGTCATCGTATATCCCAGCTGATGAAGATACAGAGTTTCTGCAGCGGGACGAGTTGCGCCCCATTCGCATCGGGCTCGAACTCCTGAAGCCGGAGCTGATTCAGCGTGAAGAAGGTATCCAGTCGACAATCGTCGTCTTCGGCAGCGCGAGGCTTCACGAGCCGGCCGCCGCCAGACACACGCTCGTCTTGGCAGAAGAGGAGGCCGCTCGAGCACCTGGCGATCTTGGGCTGCAACAACGAGTGGCGATTGCCCGTCGGCAGATGGGCCTGGCCAAGTACTATGACGTGGCACGCGAATTCGGCAGCCTCGTTTCATCGAGCTGCCAAATTGATGGACATTGCGACTACGTTATTGTGACTGGGGGTGGACCTGGGATTATGGAGGCTGCGAATCGAGGCGCGGCCGACGTGAACGCCAAATCCATCGGGCTGAACATCACCTTGCCGCATGAACAATACCCTAACCGGTATATCACCCCAAGCCTCAGCTTTCAGTTTCGCTATTTTGCAATCAGAAAAATGCACTTCCTCATTCGCGCGAAAGCACTCGTGGCATTCCCCGGTGGCTTCGGCACACTGGACGAATTGTTCGAAACCTTAACGTTGCTTCAAACGGGGAAAACAGAGAGTGTCCAGGTGGTGTTGATCGGGCGAAGCTTTTGGGACAGCCTGATTAACTGGCAGGTGCTGGTCGACAACGGCCTGATCTCACAAAAAGACCTTCAGCTCTTTCAGTATGCCGAGACTGCGAAAGAGGCCTGGGACCTCATCACGCACCACTATGGAGTGACAACCACATGAAGCTGTCTTTCTACGGCGCGGCGCGCTCAGTCACCGGAAGCCGGCACATGTTGGAAGTGCCAGGATTTCGACTCCTCTTCGATTGTGGGATGTTTCAGGGACGTCGGGAAGAAGCCGTTCGGAAGAATCGGGATCTGGGGTTTCCACCAAAGTCGATTGGGGCGGTCTTGCTGTCGCATGCCCACATCGACCACTCAGGTGCGTTGCCGGTCCTGCCCCGACAAGGCTTCGCGGGAAAAGTCTATCTCACCAGGGCCTCGGCGGATCTTGCGGGGATCATGCTAGAGGATTCCGCTCGTGTGCAGCAATACGACTGCCGTTACGTCAATAAGCAAGAGCGAAGACGAGGGAGGACTTGCATCCAACCTTTGTACGACAGCGACGATGTCCAGAAGATTCTGAAGCGTTTTGAGGGCGAGCGGTATGGAGATCAAGTCAAGATCGCGCCACGACTTACGGGGTCATTTCATGATGCAGGCCATATCTTAGGATCGGCCGCGGTCCGCGTGAAGTACAGCGCGCGGGGCAACACGACCACTGTCCTGTTCAGTGGGGATCTAGGCCGTGCGCACATGCCGATCCTGCGTGATCCGGAACCTCCGCCTCCCTGTGATGTCCTCATTGTGGAATCCACCTACGGCGATCGGCTTCATGAGCAGCTCGGCGAGGAGATGAAAAAGAAAGCGCAAGACCTCCTCCACCATGCTCGCACACACAAGAGCAAGATTATCGTCCCTGCGTTCGCCGTGGGGCGTACGCAGGAGTTAGTCATGCGTATCAAAGAATTGGTTGAAGAAGGTCGTGTGGACCCAATTCCGATCTATATCGACTCGCCACTCGCCGGGAAGGCGACAGAGGTGTTCAAACGGCATCCTGAATGTTACGACGAAGAGACCTCCAAGACATTCTCCGATGCCGGAGATGTCTTTGCCTCTCGCTACATTCACTTTGTGTCCTCACCGGAAGAGAGTAAGCGCCTGAACGCCATGCGCGGACCCTGTGTCATTATTTCATCCTCGGGCATGTGTGAAGGGGGCCGCATTCTGCATCACCTCAAGCATGCCATTCAGGACGAGGCCAACGTGATCGTGATCGTCGGATTTCAAGCCGAACATACGCTGGGGCGGAAGCTTGTCGAAGGCTGGGATGTGGTTCCCATCTTCGGAGTGCCCACGCAAAGACGTGCCCAAGTTGTCAAGTTCAACGGCATGTCGGCGCATGCCGACCGTAACGATCTGTTGGGCTACGTGCGATTCATTGATCCCCTGCCGAGCACGATTTTCATTGTCCATGGTGAGGAGAAGCAAGCCCTCTCATTGGGAGCTGCTATACAGACGGAACATCCGCAGATCGATGTCCGGATTCCTCATCACGGCAGTACGCATGAAGTTTAGATCCATGCCATGTATGGCGGGGACCGGGCGAAGAGATGCTGGGCTGCTGGTGCTCGTGCTCGTGTGCTTGGTTATGTGGCTGTCCGGTTGTGCTTCAACCGCGGCGGCTGAATCGGAGCAAGAGCGCAAACGTCTGAGGGATCTCGGTCTCGAGATTGGGCAATACCAGCCCGGTGTCCTCAACGCCATCACCGACGTCGCAGGGGTCAAAGTCGGTCACACGACACTCATTTCCGGCGAGGGGAAGCTCAAGCCAGGGGAAGGACCGGTGCGTACCGGGGTCACCGTCATCGTGCCACGGGACGATGTGTGGCACAACAAGGTGCCGGCCGGAGCCTTCGTTCTGAACGGTACCGGGGAAATGACCGGCCTCGCCTGGGTGGCGGAATCGGGCTTTCTTGAATACCCCATTGCGCTGACCAACACCCTCAACGTCCCTCGCGTGGCGAACGGCGTCATGAGCTGGATGATCAAACAGTATCCAGAGATCGGGATCTCCGACGACACGCTGACTCCAGTTGTGGCGGAATGCGACGACAGCCGTTTGAATGACAGTCAAGGTCGGCACGTCTCTGAGCAAGACGTGATTGCCGCTCTCGACGGGGCGAGCAGCGGCCCAGTCAAGGAAGGCACTGTCGGCGCTGGGACTGGCATGGTGTCATATGGCTTCAAAGGCGGCATCGGCACCGCCTCTAGGAAGCTCCCCGAGAACCAAGGAGCCTACACCGTCGGTGTTCTGGTCAACGCAAACCACGGCCGCAAACCGGAGCTTGTCGTTGGTGGCGTTCCGGTCGGCAAGTTGTACGAACCACCGGCCCAGGTCTCGGAAGCGATCTCGCCCGGCCAGAGTGAGGGATCGATTATTGTCATCATTGCTACCGACGCACCGCTCGATGGCCGCCAGCTCATGCGGGTCGCCAAACGCGCCGCACTGGGACTTGCCCGCACCGGCTCCACGGCGCGCCACGGCAGCGGCGACTTCATGCTCGCCTTCTCTACTGCCAACGTCATTCCGCACTACCCCAAGGAACCAACTTACAATCTGACTCACCTTGCCGACACGCATCTCAATCCGCTGATCACCGCCACCGTCGAAGCGACCGAGGAGGCGATCTTGAACGCGCTGACGGCTGCGACGACCGTGATCGGGCGAGACGGCCATCGGGTTGAAGCGATTGATCTGGGACGTCTCAAATCATTGACTGCCGCACAGACCCAGTAGATACATGTCGTCACGGTGACGGTGATGAGCGCGAACAGGGGGAACCGTAGCGCGCCATCACGCATGGCACATACTCTTGCTATTTCCTGGCTGGTCTCGCTATCCTTCCGATTAATTCCTGAACGGAGGTCGCGAGGTCGATGGGCGAATACCAAATTGGTGGCGGCTTGCAACTGCTGACGGCGGTGCAAAAGACCGAGGCCTTCAGCGAGTTCCTGAAAACGAGGATGATTCAGGCGCTCGAAAGCGAAGATCCGACCGAACTCCACTATCTTCTCGCGCAAGTCGACGATTACCATTCCTACCTCTGGCGGTACTATAAAAAACTCGCGCAGACTCGATCTCAGCGGATGGATCCAGGGGTCTGACCCCGCGCTCTCGCCGGGTTCGTCTTTCATGTTCTGGACAACGAGGTACTAACGTGCGATTCGCCTCAGCCCTGTCGAAAACGATCGATACCGAGAGTGCGGCTCAGGATGTGGCCGACGCCATTCAGGCGCAAATGGGTAGCGCCTCGATCGATCTCGCATGCCTATTTTTTTCCGCTCATCATGCCGCACAGGCCGACCTTGCGACCAACATCCTCATGGGTGCGCTCCGCCCACAGCTCCTCATCGGCTGCAGTGGGGAAGGGGTCATCTCCGGAGCGGAAGAATTGGAAACCACACCAGCCCTCACGGTATGGGCCGCGGCGCTCCCAGGCGTCGATCTCCACCCGGTACGATCCTCCTTTTCTCCCACGCAAGACCAGTTTCACCTCGCCGGATGGCCGGAGCCGGGGGCAGAGGAGGCCACCTTCCTTGTGCTGGCCGATCCTTTTACCACCCCCGTGCAGGAGATTCTTGGGCTGTTGGAAGAGCGATATCCTACCGCGAAAGCCATCGGGGGATTGGCTGGAGGTGGACAGGAAGCCGGCATGAATCGGCTCGTCTTCAACGATGAGGTCCTCGATGGAGGGATGGTCGGGGTTCGTTTGTCAGGGGCCGTGGAGATTCGACCGATCATCTCCCAGGGCTGTCGCCTCATCGGTGAACGCTTTGTGGTAACGAAAGTCGAACGCAATCTCATTCACGAACTCGGAGGGGTTCCGGCGCTGGAACGGCTGCAAGCTGTGTTCGAGTCATTATCTGATGAGGACCGCCAGCGTGCCCTTCATCTCGGTATTGTTATCGATGAACATCGGAATCGGTTTGAGCGTGGTGATTTTCTCATTCGGAATCTGCTCGGTGCCGATCGCACCTCGGGTGCCGTCGCGGTTGGAGAGGTCGTCCAAGAAGGACAGACAGTCCAGTTTCATCTCCGGGACGCCGAATCAGCCAGCGAAGATTTGAATTCCCTCCTCGCCGCAGATCGATCCAGTCACCAATCTCCTCCTCTCGGCGGGCTGATGTTCAGTTGTTGCGGTCGCGGCCAGGGACTCTTTGGACGGCCGAACCACGACGCTGGAACCGTCGCAGAACAACTGGGTTCGATCCCCATGGCAGGCTTCTTTGCGCAGGGTGAGATCGGCCCCATCGGGCATCGGAACTTTCTCCACGGATATACTGCCAGCATGGCCCTGTTTGCGGAACGTCCGGCAGCATCGGACCGCAGTTGACCGGGCTTGCTCTCCCGTGCCATAGAAGAATCGGAAGGAGATAACCATGACCTATCAGTATCTGGCAGCAACCTGTACCCTCGTGGCGTTCACACTGATTCTGGGAGGAGAAGGCACCATGGCAGCAACTGAGAACAATTCAGCCGGCCAAGAAATCACCACCTCGTCCGGGCTCAAATATATCGATCAGGTCCTGGGAACCGGTGATGTGGCTGTCGCTGGAAAAACAGCAACCGTGCACTACACCGGCTGGTTGGAAAACGGCAAGAAGTTCGATAGCTCAGTCGACCGCGGCCAGCCATTTCCGTTCCCTCTTGGCGGTGGACGCGTCATTAAAGGCTGGGACGAGGGGGTGCAAGGTATGAAAGTGGGTGGAAAGCGCAAGCTCACCATCCCGTCCGACCTGGGCTACGGATCCCGCGGTGCGGGTGGGGTCATTCCGCCGAACGCGACCCTGATTTTCGACGTTGAATTGCTCGGGGTAAAGTAGCGCGACCGTGCTGCATACCTCCCTCATCGCCCAACATCGCATCGCCGGCGGGAAGCTGGTTGATTTCGCAGGATGGGAGATGCCCATCCAGTACAGCGGGGTGGTGGACGAATACCAGACCGTCCGCACCAAGGCCGGGCTCTTCGATGTCAGCCATATGGGGCGACTGGTCGTGAACGGCACCGGGGCGGAATCTTTCCTCCAAGGCATGACGACGAATGATCTCGCCGGACTGAAGCCCATGCAGGCGCACTATTCAATGGTCTGCAATGAGCAGGGCGGGATCCTTGACGATATCTTCGTCTATCGGCTGGAACAACCGGGAGAATTTCTACTGTGCGTCAACGCATCCAATCGAACCAAGATTCTCGCCTGGCTCTTCAAACACAGGCAGGGACTTTCTGATTGTCACATCCAAGATCGTTCGACGGAAATTGCACAGATCGCGTTGCAAGGGCCTGCGACACGATCCATTGTCGCGGCGCTGGGTCTGTCGATGTTGGCTCAGCTCAAACTGAGACAGTCAGCGAGGGTCCGAGTCAGCGGTGTGGAATGTCTTATTGCGCGCACCGGCTATACCGGAGAATTTGGCTATGAGTTCTATGTCTATGGAGACGCTCCTGTTGTCTGGGATGCCTTGTTGGGCGCGGGGAAGGCCTTCGGACTCAAACCGGCCGGGCTCGGCGCGCGAGATCTTCTTCGTCTCGAGATGGGGTACCTGCTCTACGGGAACGATATCGATGAACGAACAACGCCCATTGAGGCAGGAGTCGAATGGGCGGTGAGCGTTGAGAAAGGCGAGTTTCTCGGGAAAGCAGTGCTCGCAAAACAACAGAAAGAAGGACCGCCCCGGCGGTTCGTTGGGTTTGAGCTGTTAGAAAAAGGCGTGCCTCGTCATGGGTTTACGATGGTGTCCTCGTCGTCCGAACCAATCGGAGAAGTAACCAGCGGCAATCTGTCACCACTTCTCCAAAAGGGGATTGGCTTGGGCTATGTACTTTCACAATATGCAACACCCGAGACCGGCATCATGATCGATGTCCGAGGGAAGCTGGTCCCAGCGAAGATCGTGAAACCTCCATTTTATAAGCGTCCCTCATCGTAAGCGAGACAGGCCCTATCGACGGGTTCCAACATGGGGCGGCGATGACACGTAGCTGAGGAGCATCGCGCATGGTTCGCAATATCTACACGGGGAAGGTCGTGACGCTGAACGTGGATACCGTGCAGTTACCGAATGGCTTCACGGTCGATCTCGAAACCATCCGCCATCCCGGAGCGTCTGCGGTCGTTCCGCTCAAGGACGATGGAACCGTCGTCTTGATTCGACAGTTCCGGCACGCAGCCGGGGGATTCATCTACGAAATTCCAGCCGGCAAACTGGACCGGGGTGAAGATCCTTTGAATTGCGCCGCGAGAGAACTGGAAGAAGAGGTCGGCTATCGTGCGGCATCGTTCCAACTGCTTTCCAGCATCTTCACGGCCCCAGGCTTCGCCGACGAAGTGATCCATATCTACAAGGCCATCGGGCTGACAAAAGGGCAGCAACACCTGGATCGGGATGAAGTGTTGGAAATCGTTGAAATGTCGCTGGATGAAGCGATCGAAAAAATTCAGGATGGCACCATCCGGGACGGGAAAACGATCATCGGCTTACAGGCCGTCTATATACAGAATGTGAGAGGCCGACTCTAGCCCCTGGAAGAAGAGCATCGGGCGTGGGCCAGATCGATAAAAGAAACGCTGACAGTAACTGTGTGAAATAATACAGGGGCACTTCCGTGAGGAAGTGCCCCTTGTCCGCGTATATAACGAAAGAAGCAGGATTCTTACTTTCCTGGCTTCTCTTTCTTCTCGGCGAAGGTGTCGTCAGCCTTGCCGCCCTTCTTGTCTTTTTCCGCCGCGAAGATGTCATCGGCGTGACCGCCCTTTTCCTTCTTCTTCTCATCGCCGTACACCACAACTTGTCCGCCGCTCTTCTTCTCGCCCTTCTTGTCGCCAGCGAAAGACGGTGCGCTGAAGGTCACTGCCACTGCCACTGCCATCACTGCCATCAACATGGTCTTCATAACTAAATCCTCCATGAAGTTAAAAAATGTGTACCGACTATTCGGCACGTATCTGAGTACACAGCAAGCTTGGTGCCGTTTCACGTGATTCACGATCACCTGTGCATTTGTGTGTAGAATCCATAAGTTACCAAGCGGCTCTCATGAAGCTGCGAAGGGTTTTCCCTGCAGGATTCTGTGGCGGAATGGCGTGAATTTTTACTAAACTGCCTCAGGAGATATGCTGACTCATCGCCGTCGCATCGTTTCACGGCAGGGCCCAATCGTGCTATCTTCGAGGCCCAGACGTTCAAACGGGGTTTTGGGTATAACCGCGTAATGTTGATCATCACTCTGGTACTATCGCATATACCCCGTACTTCATGAGTGAAACGAAAGATACACAACGCGTCGCCTCGGAATGAGCGACGCGATCTTTTAACCAAGGAGAGCAGTGTCCATGTTGTTACAGGGGAAAAAAGGACTCATCATCGGTGTGGCGAACAAGCACAGTATCGCGTGGGCGATTGCCCAGTCGGTAGCCGGCCAGGGAGCGCAACTCTTCCTCAATTATCAGAACGAGCGACTCAAACAGAATGTGGAAGAGCTTGCCGCGACATTGCCCGGTGCCAAATCGTTCCCTTGCGATGTAAGTCAGGACGGAGAGATTGCGTCCCTTATGCAACAGGTACAGAAAGACTTCGGCCAGATCGACTTTCTCGTTCATTCATTGGCCTTCGCTCCTCGCGAGGAACTCTCCGGTCAATTTGTGAATACCACGCGACAGGGATTTGCGATGGCACTCGACATCAGTGCCTACTCCCTGGTGGCGGTCACGAAGGCGGCATTGCCGTTGATGACCGAAGGAGGTTCCGTGGTGACTCTGACGTATCTCGGCAGCGAGCGCGTTGTTCCACACTACAATGTGATGGGGGTGGCCAAAGCGGCGCTGGAGTCGAGTGTGCGGTATTTGGCGTACGACCTCGGCCCATTGAACATCCGTGTGAATGCGATCTCGGCTGGGCCGATTAAGACACTGGCAGCACGTGGTGTATCAGGTATCACAAAGATGGTCGACCATCACAAAGAGGCTGCGCCGCTTCGTCGCGCGACCGAACAGGGTGAGGTTGGCGACACGGCGTTGTTCTTGGTAAGCTCCCTGGGACGGGGTATTACCGGCGAAGTGATTTATGTCGATGGAGGATTCAACATTTTGGGGATGGTCGGTTCTGCTGACCAAGTAAATGGCTGAGCGGTAACCCGCCGAACGCCAGCATCCACCGCAGACAATCCCAGGACACTTTCATGTACTCCTCTGTTCACAGGCTTGCGCACCCTTGTGCATCTGTCACGAATTTTCATCAATTGACAAAAGGTCTCAGCAGATTACGAGAGTATATCAATCGCTTGAAAATGTTCAGCGGATGGTGAAGATGGCACTCGGCTTGCTATCGTTTCCACGATTTCTCCCAGCAACACCATCGTGCTATCGGAGTACGCCATGCGACAGATGAAGGTTCTTCTAGTAGTAGCCAGTGCTGCAGGCAGCATGTTGTTTCTGCCTATGCCGTCGCTCGCGTTGGATGCCGGTCCATCGCTTGCCAAACAGGCGCTCAAACAATGTCATCAGGGGAGACTGGCGACAGCTCGAGACAGGCGTCTCGCCCATTTTCAGCAAGGACAGCTTCTAGGCGAGCAGGCAGTTGCCTCGGATGAAGGGAGCGCCGATGCGCACTTTGCACTGTTCTGCAATCTGGGAGAGCTGCTCCGCATCGACGGCGAATCCCTCACCTCGCTCTTCGGGCTCCGCCGCATGATGCACGAACTCGATCGGGCCCTTGAACTCAATCCTGCTCACATCGAGGCACGCTCCGCGAAGGGGACGCTCCTGGTCAGGTTACCGAGTGTATTGGGAGGAGACATCGAAAAAGGGGAACAACTCTTACAGCAAGTCGTCAAACAGGCTCCGAAAGCGGTCAATGCGAGGCTCGCGCTTGCCAGGGTCTGGTGTCAGCATGGCCGGCACGACGAAGCGATGGTCCTGGCATCCGATGCGCTTGCCCTTGCGCAGAAGCACCAACAATCTGAATTCATCCCTGAGGCGAAAACGCTGCTGCAGCAGGCACGGGCCAACGCGATCAAGGTCAAACACCCTCGGTCCTAGCCATCCCAAACCAGGCGAAGGCCGTCCGGACAAGCCCGTTCGTCGTGAGTCAGTCGACGGTTCTTCTCAACGTTTTCAATCGCCCCTGTCGTTTCTTTCCCTCAATCCGCCGATTCTGTGAGCCCTTCGTCGGTTTGGTCGGCCTTCGCTTCTTGCGCGGGATCGCCACGCTCTGAATCAACAGGCGCAATCGATCCAAGGCATCCTCGCGGTTACGTTCCTGCGTTCTGTGTTGTTGCGCTTTGATCGTAATCACACCGTTGGTTGAAATGCGGTGATCTCGGAGTTTTAGCAACGCATCTTTATAGAATGCTGGCAGGGAAGAGGCACGAATATCGAACTGGAGATGTATGGCAGTCGAAACCTTGTTGACGTTCTGCCCTCCTGCGCCTTGAGACCGCACGGCATGGATCTCGATCTCGTGATCCGGGATGGCAATAGATGAGGAGACATACACCATGATAAGTAGCTAGCACAATCCATAAACCGGCGCAATGGAGGGCCTCGAAGAATCATTCCCTCAAGGCTCATTTTGTGCTGGCATTTTGCATATCAGAAGTTGTAAAAGGCTGTCCGAAGGTGAGTCCCGAACCCACCTCATTTTCCTCGACAAGAGGCCGTGGTGTGATGAGGAATGCGGCTGAAGTCTGCTGAGACAAAGATAAAGAAGAATAATTTCTGACCATTTGAGGCCCGTGACCAACACGCGGGGTTGTCACGAGAGTAGCGGATATCTGCCCGCATTGGAGGGGGTGCATGGAAAGGGTACAAACAGTTCGATGGGTACGGGAGATGGTACGCCTGGTTGCAATCAGTGCTCTGGTCTGGAGCCTGTCAGGGGTCGGAGTAACGCCCGTGCAGGCGTATACGGAATTAGGACCCAACACGAGATCGGATTTCCGACTCTGGACCCCGGTGTATCTGACCGTCTCCCTCCCCTCGAAGTTCATCGCCTACATGGAGGCGAACCCTCGTATCGGGGATGATGTCACGAATATTGACCAGCTGTTACTCCGCCCGGCAATTGGCTATCAGCTGACGGAGCATCTTTCGATCTGGCAAGGCTATGCCTGGGTCGGCAACTTCAATCAACCACATGCGGCACCACAGTCGCCGTTCTTCCAAGAGAACCGGATCTTTCAACAGGCTATCTACACACAAAAGTTCGGCAGCTTTAATTTTATGAGTCGCACGAGGTTGGAAGAGCGATGGATCGAGCATGCAGACGGGACCGCCGTCCGTTTCCGTCAGATGCTGAAGCTGTCGTACCCCTTGCCCATGGCGCCGGACTGGGCGCTCGTCGGCTATGACGAAATTTTTATCAACGTAAATACAGTGGGAGTCCCGAGCGGCAAGGGTCCAGGAGCCGGAATAGATCAGAACCGTTTTTTTCTCGGTGTAAACAAATCCTTTAATCAATACCTCAATGTGGATCTTGGATATCAAAACCAGATGCTCAACAGCCGGAGTTTGCCCGGCAACGCAAACCTCATCAACCACATCCTCCTCTTGCAGTTTTACATCAACCTGTAATCGTGTGCGGCAACGGTGAGTCTTGTCGGAAAGGCAACGAGTCTTACAGGTCTCGCGGGGGCGTCGGAAGCAGATTCTCGCTGGACCGGCGACCGAAGCGGCGTACAGCATCAACAGGGAGAAATGGCCATGACCATACACGTCGGAGGAGGCAGGATAGCTCCAGTGGCCTTATTCCGTTTGGGAGCAGGCAGCTTACTGGAGTTCAGGCAGGCGATCGATGAGGCGAAGCCGTAAGTCATCTCCAAGTTGGATCTGCACCATCTTCGTCGAGAGATTCTCTCGGATCTGACGAACCTCCTCCGCGGTGAACTGCAGTTGCCCTCCGCACCGATCGACGAGGTGATAGACGAGCAGAGAGGTCAGGTATTGGACTTCCTCGTCGCTGGCAAGCTGGCTCAAGTTTAGTATTTGTGACATGGTTGCGGTTCTACATGATTCGCGGGTACTACTTATGCCTGAGGCTATGCGAACTTCACAATGCCTCAAAGGGAGGGGGGATAAAGGCATGCGGGGCTCCCACATCAAGCCTGGCAAGGGGATTAGGCCCACGATGGGTGGGAACCGCTATTTTGTCTGTACAGTGCCGCTTCCGTAATTCGATTCTAAGACAAAACGTTTATGTAACGGTTGCGTCGGCCGCACATTGTCGTGGCCTAAGAGGGCGCGGAACCGCTGGATCTGCTCCGCAGAGACTTCAATAGGATCATGCATCACCGCCCAAATGACACCCTCGTGACAGGGCGGGGTCGTATAGGACCCAAAATAGCGGTAGTAGGACCGGCGCTTGGGCAGGAGATCCATCGGGTTCACCTGGTGTTCGTGATCGTCGATGACTTCGCCTACCTTGGCAGGAGCATGCTCCAAGAACGTCTCGAAGAATGGATTGTGCTTGCCCTCCTCCATAAAGACGGCCACCACCGCCGCTTCATGCCGTTCGTTGTGATGAACGAGGTGTAGCTCCATCGGGTAGTGCCTCTGATCAACAGTATGCTCGCTCGGGGCATGGAAATGGAATTGTTCCAGGAGGTACAGGTCGCCGTCGAACACAATGGTGCTGTCCTTGTCAAAATGGACGACGGTCTGACCGTGCTTGGGGTACCGAGACTTGACCCTTTCCGAAAGCGGTTCGAGTTCTTCCAACGTATGCCCATTATTGATCACATGGAAGGGTGCATCCTTATATGAAAACTGGATGTCGTCGAGAGTAATCTTATGGCTTCGTAATAGATCAATCGGGGATTGCGACATGCCCTTATCGCAGAGGGAAAATTCTGGCCCGAGGCGCCCCCAATGGAACGGTCCCCGGTCACCCTCATAACCCCAGGTGATGGGTTCTGGCTCACTTGCATGTAGGTCGACGACCGGCAGCGTCGACACAAACACTACCAACAGTAAAGAGAATGCTTTCATGACCGACCCCCTCCTCAATTTGGATTGATCAACATCGGCACCCACAGTCATAATCGGCGACCCCCAGAGAAATGGGGGTTGGATTGTATACGAGGGATGACACGGATCTCAACTAACGGTTCCTCCTCGATTCAACCGGTATCGCCGCATTACAGAAAGCAATACGAACTACACGGGCATTCCACATGTAAAGACAAGTAGAACGGAGCCCTTAAGTTTGACGTTCGGAGATGCTCTACGATCGGACCTCAGCCGAAGGTCAACCTCTCCGTGGAAGGCACGCCCGAAAGGACAGGTTCGTGCGATGGATGAATGAGTCGGACCCTCCACCTCGTTGCGCAATCAGTGAGGCGTTGTCGAGTGCGAGTCTGAATAGCGTTACGGCTGGGGATGGACTGCGGCAGGACTGTTCCGAGGGTTTTGGGTACTCCCGTTCTCCGCTTGTCGCACATCGTGCATCAACTTATCGACCACTTGATCGGCAACACGCTCTGCCACACTTTGATTCGGTTTCAGAAGGCCGGTTTCATATTTATGCGTCCAGATAGGGCGTTTTGTCTTTGAATCCACGAGGCGCAGTTTCCCAACGCCCAATTCATGGTCGTCCAGGTCTCCTTCCATTCCATAATACCCCTCCATTCCGTGGTACCACGGCTCAACGCCGACCAGGCCGGTGAGGACTGCGTCGGCTTGTTGTGGATCCTGAACCACCGAGAAGCGTCCAGACTCGGCTAACCCGGTGCTGATCTTCTCTCTCACAGAGTCCGTCTCTTCAACGAGGTCGGCGCCCTCGTCATGTCCGAGATCTTCAATGTAGATCGAGCGAACCGAGGCGAGAGCCGGGGCATCCAGAACGAAGTCGGAGTGTCGTTCCGTAACGCTCTGGCACGCAACCAGTAAGCAACAGAGGGAGCCAAGTAAAGCGGTTCTCATTATCGGTTGCCTCCCAGGTAACGAGCTTAGAACCGGTAGATGATCCCAGCAGAGACATTGGTGTTATGGTCATGCGTCTGCAAGAAGTTCTGCCGGCGATTCGATCGCTGGACGGTCATCATGAGAGTCATTTGATCCGTAAGTTGGTAGAAGAGCCGCCCATTCCCTTGATAAATGTTTTCATGGCCACCGTTCCGTTCATCCTCTGGAATCCCGCTCGTAAAATTATTGCGCTCGTAGTGGAAGTCCAGTTCTAAATCCAGATGCTCCATTAATCGGGTTTCAAAGCTGACTGCCGCAAAGTGGTGGACGTAAGAGATGTCATCTTCGAATTCGTGTTGCTGGCGGCCTTCCGCCAACCCCCGCTCATAATGATAGCCGAACACCATCCGAGTATGGTGCGTCATATGCCAGATCAGATGGGGGCCGACCGTCCAGAGCAAGGTGTCACGTTGCTGATAGGGCTCGTTATAACGGCGGATCCCGGCTCGCCCAAACAATTGGACTTCCCAATGTTCGGACAAACGATGATCGAGCCGGATCACCCCAAGATGCGAAGTCACTCGTTCATCCTGCAGCTGTTCGGTGCCGCTACGCCGCTCCTCACTCAGGCCTAACAATTGATCAGGCACGGTGAAATACCGCAAGTGGACCAAGGTTTCCGGTGTGAAGGCGTGAACGGCTTCGACGTGAAAATTCGCCTGACTGAATCCCGGATTGATGGCGTAGATGAAGCCGCGAGCCCTAAAGACCAATTCTGTTCTCCCATAGGACCAGGGAATATATTTCATGACGCGCATGGTCGGCTCGAAAACCATGTCGGATCCCACTCCGGTACGTGAGGTGTCCAAGACTGGCTGCGAAGGGTCACCATCCAGACTTGAGTGGCGTGTGGCAGAGAAGAGGGCCGTATCATCGGTGTAAAATAACGACCCACCAGCCGTTGCGGACCACTCGGCTAAAGCAAGCGGTGCATTGCTTAATAACAGCAGGAGGCCTGTTGCTATCACCCGCAAGCAAAACGACGGGTGAAACAAGACCAATCGACAACCCATTCCACCTGAACGAGGGCATCCCGAAGACCTGTTATTCAATGACCGGCAGGCGGTCAACGATACAAAGAGTGCCATCATCAACAATATTGGATTTGGAGCGAACCTACTGGAGAGGACCTGGCAGATCTACAGGTAGCCATGAACACCGACCCCCAGTTGTATCCCAAATCGGTTAGCCTGATTGTCAACCAGGACCCCTGTAAGAGCCGACCGACTTGTTACTGACAGGGTCACTCAGGCGCTCAAAATTTCGGCGATTGTACGTTCGGCCCTACTCAATTTGCAAGAGAACATTTTGCGACCCGAAAACTAGATCGATGGGCCAATGCTGCCCTGCTCGCGAACAAGGAATTCGGAATCAGAGCTTGGTGCCTTTCTTCCCAAAGTATTCCTGTCGACTGACGGCCACGTCCGCGACGTACATAAAACCGGAATGCCGCTCGAAGATTGGGCGAAGGCCGGCGAGGATCGGCTCAACCTTGTCTTCCGGCACGACCGTCAAGATCATCTCAAGGCTCTCCTGCTCGCTAAACATGAAATGCGCTTCTCGGACTCCATGATGTCCCTTTCCGGAAATATTGCCGATGATTGTGTAGCCGCTCACGTGGACACGATCCAGCAGTTCTGTTACGAACGCACGATGCTCGCCCGCGACAATGACACGAAGCTCCTTCATCGGATGCAAGCTTAACTCACCCATTGGTATGCTCCTTTCCGGCCTCCGGCTGTTACGATCAAGAAGTCAACGGCTGTCCTGCCACTTCCTGCATGATGCGGATCCATTCTCCACTTGGTCGATATCGATACCAATTCCCATCCTCCGGATCGAGGGCGATCAGATGCACCCACTCATTATGATAATAATGCTGAAGTACTTCATGCCGCGAGATGAGCTTCTCGATCCCTTTTCTCGGGGCTTCGACAATAGTCAGTAGCCGCATCGGCTCGTGGTAGGGCATCTCGCTGTTCATGACAGTTTGCCTGGCCAATCCAAGCCGTAGATCGCTCCACGGGCCTGACATGATGCCGAACCGTCCCACCACGTTGTGGTAGATTTTACTCCCGCTTCCATACACCTCGTTGTCCACCGCTGAAAAGTAGTGTTCCATATTGATCCATTGCGCGACAACCTGAGGGGCTGTGAGCAGCACCTCAAGCAGTCGATTACTCGGATCTTCACGATAGTCGTACGAGTGCAGGAACACCCGACCACTCAGGTCCAGTCCCTTAGTTAGTTCACGTCTTCCGATGACGAAGGACGTATTGTTTGAAAGCCCCCACTCGGGTCGGACCTGACTCCAGTCGACGCTCCGCTTACGGACGAGTGCGTGTGCCGTCCGTTCCGGGAGAGTCTGCTGAACCTCGGGAAAGCGCCTACATCGTTCCTGGCTCGTGAGGTGTGAAGCTTCTTTGAGATCGTCTTGCAGTCGAGCCAGATCCGCCCGGTGAGTTGGCGGCACGTCTTCCAAGTCGAAGAGCTGCACTTCGTCGGTCGTTGTATTCATCTGTCCGGCGATGAAATGCGTATCAGTCGGAATGTCGAGGCCGGTGTGTTTTAGACGTTCTCGTACCGTCTGATTGTTGGCCATCATGGCCAAGACGCGCGCATTGGGTTTGCCCTCATTCCCGCCGCAGGCACCGCAGTCGAGCGCGGATTCGTACGGATTATTGTCGGACGTACTGCCATGCGCACAGAAGAGGACGAGTCGTGCGAAGTTCTTGGTCAGTCCCATCATGCGAAGCGCCGTATCAACCGTAAGGACTTGCTCTTCTACGGTGAAACCGGTTCTCGTGATACGCTCCCTGTGCCGTGAAATGGCTCGTGCATTCAGATCGTATTGCCGTCGGAGTATCTCAATAAATTCGTCGACCTTCTCCGGTGGAAGTCCCGCGCGAGTGGTCTCTTCGGTGACGATCACCGAATTAGCATCTTCCCCCAAGGCCAAGGCACGTTGACGCAAAGCATCGACAAGGGCAGGCGTAATACGAGAGTTGCGTAGCCCGAATCGCTCCTGCAAGGCTTTTCTGACCAGTGCTTGTTGTTCCGTATCGAGCATCTCTGAGGTGTCACCGGGTGCTAGTTTGTCGACCGTGAGCGTGGTGGGAAGTGACGGAGCTGATAGTCGACGAAACCAGGCCGTCAAACGTTGGTAAAGCGCGGGGAACAGTGTTTTGCCAAATATTGGAAGGCCGTAGAACCAGCCCAACGATTCCACCATGACATAGGGGGTCACGACATTTTCCTTCAAATCGTGCAAGAGGGTATGCCCCGCATGTACCCACCTGGCGCGTGCCTCGTGCTGCAAAACCTTATGGTCCAGGTAACTGCGCGGGATTTCACGAACTTCGTTCTTTGCCCGCATGATCACCGGAAACTGTTCCGTGTCGTGTTCCTTCCCCCATGCTCGGTAGCGGATGAATGCCGCGAAAAATCCGGCAAAACCATAGGTGTCGTGTGGGCCCATTGATTCGAGATGCCGTCGAAAAGGCTCGGAGCGTACGTCTATGCAGTAGACCGATTGCGAATAGGGGCGGTTCGTGGCCGACCGATCTGGGTCGTAGGGACGAGCTTGGAGTTCTCCCAGCAGACGTTCCTGATAGCTGGATTCCAGCGCTTGGAGCCATACCGGACCATGTTCAGATTCGGGAAAAGCCTCCATCCAATCCACGAGCTGCTTCAGATCCGTTGATGGAGAATCGGTGAGTAGGGCAGCCTCAATCTTCAAAAATCTGACCAACGAAAGTAGCTTTTTGGCCGCACCACGGAGCATGGCCGCTTCTTGTCGTGGGACCACTTCCATTTTGTATCGTTCGAGCACAGCCTTCCAGCCGGTCCCCCTGTGATGCGCCAGCCGGTCAACTTCTTCAGCATAAAGGGCGGGCAAACGACCAGCCACTCGCTGCCGCCTGAGATAATATTCTTCAGCATGGCTGTGCATGTAGGCTGCGACTGCATCGAATCGGCCTTCAATAGCGAGCATCTCCTGGCAAGCCTTCTGTACCAGCTCTCGTGCATACCACTGGCGAACGGCCAAGAATTTCACCAAACCGGCAGGGTATGCTTGCTGCCAGGGATAGTCTCGTTCTTCTCCACGCCACTTGATGAAGCCGGCCCATCCAGGGAGTGCAGTTAACTGCAATGACAGATAATCCTGCCGAAGTTCAGCGGGGATTCCCATCGCATCCAAACTTGCAAGGAGCGCATCTTCCGGGTATTCAGGGAGGCGCTGGATCTTCCTCCTGCTGTCTTGTATGTCACAGACAGACCATTCGTGGGAGGCCATGGCTTTCCAGGCCGCGTACAGACCCTTATCCCGCTCCGGCATGGCCCACGTGGCATGCCCCTCGTCGAGGAAGGCCTCACACCATTTGATCAATTGATCGTTGATTTGCTGGACGATCTGAGCGCCGAGGGTGTCATCGCACCAGTGCGAGAGTGTGAGCCATCGGCCGAGCGCCGCTTCGTCACGCCTCACCGTGGTGTCGATCCGCTCGGCGAGGTCTGGAAAAATCATGACGGGTTTGAGGCGAGCGGCGAGGTCGTCGATCACATGGCGCAACGGGTCTGGGAGCTGATCATCAAGCGGTTCAGTGACCGGGCTACAGAGCTCCTCAGCCAGACAAGCGCGCAGGACGGTCGCGTGCGTAACAGTGTGAGTGCCGAGGAGGACCCGCTTATCGATCGCCAGCGGCTTGAGCGCGTCGTCGAGATGGTGCGGTTGTATGCGACCGGCTCTGAGGAACTGCCGATAGACGTGGCTGGGCAAATAACCGTTTCCACTCAAGAATTGCTTCCCGCGCCGAACCGCCTCTTCAAACGAAAGATACTCGATGCCATGTAATGGATTGTGGTGGACAAAGGTTCGCATCGGCCAATATTGAGCGATGACTTCCCCCGCGAGGCGGACGATTCCTCGCAGTTCCATCCGACGAGACTCGATGTCGGAGGTATGTTCTAGTTCTGCCATGGGAGTGATTCCAAGAATACTGCTATTGGCGGTTCAACGCCCTGCTCCGGGCCAAATAGAGTAGACGGGGCTAACCCCAATACCAGGAGAGCCAACACGACGATCAACAAGGAGATAAGTTCAGGATGTAAGAGATCGGTGTAGCGCAAATTAGGGCGGCTTGCCCCAAACAGCAACTGCTGCACCATCTGCATTATGTACCACGAGGCTGCAAGCCAGGCTGCGAGCGCAAGAAAGAGACCGAAGACCGGGGCCTGCGGCGAGGTCAGCACCAATCCCATAAATCCAGCAAATACGCCGAAAGGCGGAATTCCCATTGCGGCCAGGCCCAGCAAAGAAAGCACCACAGCGTATTTTGGCATCGCCGCGGCCAGCCCGCTGATGGCTTGCGGGTCCACATCGTCTCCATATCGTGTGCGGATCACTTGCCAGGCGATCAAGAGTCCGCTGGTCGCCAGGCCTATCGCTCCGACCAAGAGGGCTGTTCGAGGCGTTATCGCCTCGGTTGTGGCGGCAAACCACCAGGCAATCGAAAAAAATGAGAGGCTTCCATAGCCCAAGATCAAGCGGACCCGCGATTGCGCGAGAGCTTTGACGGCGCTGTAGAGGGCCCCGGCGAGCGCCAAGGCACTCACGACCGACATCACGTTCTCCGGAATTGTCGACAGGGTCATCGAGAGCTGATGGAGACCGAGAATCGGCAGCAGCACTACGATGAACGAAGGGAGATTTCCGGGCAGTCGCGTGACGGTCGTAAGGTAACCGCCGTGGAACGGAACCAATGGCAGCAGCACAGCGCACGTCATCAGCGAAGCAAGAGACGATAGTGGCATCGCGGTTAACATTGAAATTCCAAGACAAACCAGGCCCAAACTCAGCAGGCCGACACCCAACCAGGACATCGGCCACAGAGCGGTGTGATGACGATAGAGCAGCGCAATGATGGTGGCCAGCAGCATCATGAGGAAGAAGGACCCAGATACGTCCTGACCAGTGAGCGTTCCAATTCCGAAACCCAAACAGACTAATGTCACCATCCAAGAGAAACGATGATCCTCGTGGAGCGGATGACTTAAGACGGACGTCATAGCTCCCAACGGCAAGAGGTAAAGTGAAAGAAGTCCAGTGGGCGAAGGCGTTAGGAACTTCGCCAGTCCTAAGATCAAGGCAAGGGTGAGGATCGATGAGGCGATAGAACACGTCTTAACGCGGTTCGGGTCGGACCAGAAAATCAGGCTGACGAGCGCGCCTAGAAGTGGGACAGCGGTCAGCAGCGATGATGCAAAGAATTCCATCATCGGGACCATCCACGTTCAAGCTTATCGATCCGATGGATCAGTTGCCCGGCCATCAAGCCGATTGACCGATAGATTTCATCTGCATACAGCCGATTAACGAACACAGTATAGAGTCGAATTCTCAAACCATTGATCCAGGACGGTGTCCAGACGCTTTGCCCATGCGCTCTTAGATAGAGGTAACCCCACCCGAGGATGGTCAAGCCGGTTGCTCCGATGATGAGGAGATCGAAGAGCCAGCCTGGAAGGTCTGCGGCCTTAAAGTAGGAGGCCACTTCATCCGGGTTCGGATAGAGGAAGGCTGTAAACGACTCAACGGCGAACAAATAATTGAAGACGATGAACAGCAGCGTAACCAACATCGTTGCCGACACTTTCCAAGATGCGACCGCACGAAGACGTGTGAGTGTCAAGATGGCTTGCGACGACGTGATCCAAATGAAAAAGAGGATAATGACGGTTCCCTGTGATTCCAGTAGCGGAATGCGCAAGACTCCGTGACTGCCCAGTAAAATGAGCAACGGAATAAACAGCGTCGTCACGAAACCAGTGGACCACGTCAGGCGAGAGAATCCTGCCTCATCGTTAACCGCGTGGTCCAGATGGGGGAGATGCGGATCCTGCCGCGTTTTATGAATGACGTTGCCGCAGTAAAGGAACACGGTCGCTTTGAAGAGGCCATGCGCAATCAAATGGAATACGGCCAACGAAAACGCCCCGAGCCCGCATTCCATAATCATATAACCCATTTGTCCGATGGTGGAAAAACCGAGCGTTTTCTTGATGTCGCTCTGTACCAGCATCATGGAAGCTCCAAGGACTGCCGTCAGCGTTCCGACGACGAACGCGATATGCAAGGTGGTTGAGCTCATCCCAAACAGCGGTGCCAGTCGGTTGATGAGAAATCCCCCGGCATTGATAATGCCGGCGTGCAGCAAGGCATGGACCGGCGTCGGGGCGAAGAGCGATCCTGGCAACCAGAGGTGGAGGGGAAACTGGGCCGACTTGCCCATTGCGCCGATAAAAATAAGGAACGTGATTGCCGTGGTGCCGTTGACCTCCACACCGGGCATGAGCGAAAGGGGTATGGGTGTCGCAGCCGCCCGTGCAAACAGTTCATGAAACTCCAGGGTGCCGTACAGCTGGAAGGCGAGCACAATACCGGCAAGGAATGCGGTATCGGCAATGCGTAAGATCGTAAATGTCTTGAACGCACCTGCCAATGTTCCGACATGCGCGTGGTTGTGCGCGAGGAGATAGAGCAAATAGCTCAGCAGTTGCCAAAAAAGAAAGAGCATCATGAGATTGGAGCTGGACACCATGCAGATCAGGACGAAATCTGTCAGGCAAATCAAGGAGAGATATCGGCGCGCATGACCATCCTGGTACATGTAGGTTGTGGAATAGATATAGATGATCATGCTGACTGCGGTAATCAGCGTCATCATCACAGCGCTCAGCCGGTCAACGTACAAGCCAAGGGGAATGATCAGGGAAGTCACGGAGGATGGATCATAGAACCGTATGGCGCAGGGACCGTCATGTGTCACCATGTGCAGCGTGACGAGCGAGCTCAGGAACGCAAGTCCGATGGGGTAGGAGGCCAGCTTTTCACGAATGCGGCGCGAAGTGTCGGCGCCGATCAGTACGATACCGGCGGCGAGGAGTAAGAAGAGCGGAACGGCTAGAATGAACGACTGAAGCACGTCAGTTCTCCTGATTGTTGAAAAGCGTCCATCCTCTCATTCCATCGATGGGACTTGGATGTCTCCCAAGGCGAATGGCAGGGTAACCATTAATACGGTGTCGTCCTGCTCGTCAAGGCGGCCTGCGTACCGGTGGTCTTCCAACACGTGGTCGTGGATAAGGCACTTGTGCCCTATACGAGGCGCGTGGATTGATCTCTCCCCAGACCTCAACAGACGTCGATCATCGCGCCCGTTCTTGTGCATACTTATCCAGGCGTTGGATTGCGGACGACAGCGCGTGACTTGCTCGATGCAAGACCGTATCCACATAGAATCGATTCAGAACCAAAACGTACAGGTGAATACGGAGATCGTCGATCCATGGTGGGCTCCATATTGTTCGACCGTGAGCACGCATGTAGAGGTAGATCCAGCCAGCAATCGTCAGCTGCGTCGACACGACGAGCATGAGATCGAAGAGCCAGGTCGGCAGCTCCGCGGTCTTAAAGTACGATGCGACTTCCTCCGGGTTTGGGTAGAGGAAGGCGGTGAAGGATTCAACTGCAAACAGATAGACAAACACGATGAACAAGAGCGTTACCAACATCGCAGTAGACACCTTCCATGAGGCGACGGCCCGCAATCGAGTCAGCGTCAGGATCGCTTGCGACGAAGTGATCCAGATGAAGAAGAGAAAGATGACGTTCCCTTGGGATTGCAGTAACGGAACCTGTAACACCCCATGAGTGGCCAGCAAGATGAGTAGGGGGATCAACAGGCTCGTGATGAATCCGGTTGTCCAGGTAAGGGGCGAATAACTTTCCTCTGCTGCCTCACGCCCAGGATGGGGCAATATTGGTTCCTGTCTTGCCTTGTGGATGACATTCCCGCTGTATAAGAACACTGTTGCCTTGAAGAGACCATGGGCGATCAGATGGAACACGGCGAGGGAAAATGCTCCCAAGCCGCACTCCATCATCATGTAGCCCATCTGGCCGATCGTGGAAAAGCCCAGCATGTTCTTGATGTCGTTTTGAACCAGCATCATCGTGGCACCGAGGATGGCTGTCAACGTTCCGATGACGAAGGCGACGTGGAGAGTCGTCGAACTCATCCCGAAAAGGGGAGCCATGCGGTTGATGAGAAATCCCGCGGCATTGATGATGCCCGCGTGCAACAGGGCTGTTACGGGTGTGGGAGCATACAAATAGCGGGGAAGCCAGACGTGGAATGGGAATTGGGCGGATTTGCTCATCCCTCCGATCAGGAGCAATAAGGTGACCGCTGTAGGACCGTCAAGTTCCACACCAGGGAACGGAGAGACGGTTGCCGTCGATTGCGCGGCGACGGCAAACAGGTCCGGAAATTCCAACGTGCCGTAAAGCGAGTAGGCCAGGGCTATGCCGCCCAAGAACGCGACATCACCGACCCGCAAGAGAGTGAATGTGCGAAACGCGCTCTCGAGCGTATCTCGGTGGCCATGATTGTGAACGAGGATGTAGAGGAGGTAAGTCAGCAACTGCCAGAGGATGAACAGCATCAGCAGATTCGCGCTGGATACGAGGCAGAGCAGGACAAAAACGGTGACTCCAATTAAGGCAAGATATCGTCGCTGGTGCAAATCCTGGTCCATATACTCGATGGAGTACGTGTAAATGATCGTGCCGATCCCGGAGATTAACACCATCATGACTGCGCTCAATCGGTCCACATAGAGGCCGATCGGTACGGTGAACACCATGGATGTTGCCGGATCGTACAATCGAAGCGCGATCGGACCTTCTGTGGCCACTACATAGAGCGTGACAAGGGCGCTGCAGAACGCGAGGCCGATCGGCCAAGCGGCAATCTTGGCTCGAATGTAGCGGGTCGAATCATTCCCGCCGATGACGATCATCGCGGCCACGAGTGGAAGCAATGGGACAAGCACAATCGCCGCCATCGACACCTCATTGGGCTTAAAACATCAAAAGCCAACCACATGGTCTCGACGGGGTGTCGAACCACGCGATTGGCTTGTACTGCGACCGACCTCCCATGCGAACTGCTGGTCGCCCTACGGCCCCGTAACGAAAAATCCCGGCGTCCTGCCTATCCACAGAAAATCGTGAGGATAGACAGCAATGCCGTTTCGTGAATGCGGCTCTATGAATAATATGGTGTGGAGGAGAGCGTCAAGCTGGAAATGCGGGAGCGGGACTTCCATCCCTACGCATCAGGAACCGAAAGACCCATTGCTCGTCCGATGATGTCGACAAAAGACCTAGTGATACGTAGTCTCCTTTGTACGCAACCGTTCTCATCATGTGGATCCGGAGGCAGGCCGGCTGGCAATTCACGAAAAAGATATCGCGCGTTCAAAAGACCACGTCTTCTCGGTTGAGGCAATAGACCGCATCGTTTGGACACTTTCGGGATGTGTTTATCCAATAGCGGTCTTTGTCGATGCTTCCTTTTTCATGTGCTCCAAACGCCGTCGTTCATTCTGGCCAAATGGGTGTCTTAGTCTACGAGCGGCAGAATAGGGACAGGAGGAGTTCGATCTGACTGCAGGGGTGCTGATCCGGTGCAGGAGACGGAACATGGTAGTGTAGGACGACCTGATTCTTTAGAACTCTTCCTGCTCAGAACATGCGCGCATTGATCCACATGTGCGCAAGAATGCTCGCGCCATACCCAAGCGCAATAACCGGAGTCCATTTGAGATGACCAAAAAATGTATATTTCCCTTTCGACTGCCCCATCAGGGCGACGCCAGCCGCCGATCCGATAGAGAGGAGACTTCCCCCAACTCCTGCAGTCAACGTCACGAGCAACCATTGGCCATCGGAAATGTCTGGGTTCATGGTCAACACCGCGAACATGATCGGGATGTTGTCGACGATCGCCGATAAGAGCCCTATCGTGATGTTGGCGAAGGTTGGGCCCCACTGGAGGTAGAGCACTTCGGAGGCCAAGGCCATATAGCCGATATGGCCAAGCCCGCCGACACACATGACGACACCGTAGAAGAACAACAGCGTGTCCCACTCCGCTCGGGCCACCTTTTGAAACACGTCAAACGGGAGGACATCGCCGATCACCCCTTTGTTGTAAACCGAGGAATGGTGCCGTTTCCGGCTCAGGTAGTATCCAAACAATCCAAGATACGAAAACCCGGTCATCATCCCCAGAACTGGTGGAAGATGAAGAAAATTGTGAAAGCTGACTGCCGTGCAAATCGTCAGAACAAACAGCCCCATAAT